>Ga0208958_1000440_pt1 | contig 49934 bp, 48 predicted proteins | sample RifOxyB1_FD_184032 | JGI IMG/M metagenome (GOLD analysis project Ga0208958, IMG submission 184032) | Soil microbial communities from Rifle, Colorado - Rifle Oxygen_injection B1 (SPAdes) | ecosystem: Environmental > Terrestrial > Deep subsurface > Rock core/Sediment | place: Rifle, Colorado...
CCTCAAATAGAAGGATTAAAAAAAATACATATTGACGGACTAAATACTATTTCTGTAATACCTCAAATAGAAGGATTAAAAAAAATACATATTGACGGAGAGAATACTATTTCGTTTATACCTAATATCGGATTAAGAAAAATATATATTTATGGTAAGAATACTATCAATAATATTACGAATCTTAAAGGAGTACAACAATTAGAAATTTATGGCAAGAATACGATCTCAAAGATACCTTTTATAAATCAACTGTGCACATTATGTATTAAGGGTCTGAATACTATTTCGATAATACCGAATATTAAAAGATTGCAAATAATACAAATTTGTGGTAGGAATACTATTTCGACAATACGGAATATGAGAAACTTAAAAAGAATATATATTTATGGTAATAATACTATAGCAAAAATACCCAAAATAGAAGGCTTGAAAAAAATATATATTTTCGGTAATAATATTATTTCAAAAATACCAAAAATAGAAGGATTGCAAAAAATATGTATTGATGGTAATAATACTATTTCGACAATACCAAAAATAAAAGAATTATACGAAATACAAATCGGTGGTAAGAATATTATATCTAAAATCCCAAAGATTTATAACTTGAACCGTTTATGTATTACTGGTAGTAATACAATTTCGACTATACCATATATACACAGATTACAAGTACTAGAAATTCATGGATCTAATACAATAACAGATACATCTGGTTTCTTGGGAGGTCATATTATAATAAATAAAATCGAATTAATAAGTGAATAAACTTAAAATAATATGTATTTGAATACTACTGAGATCTTATACAATCCATTGGTAGAAAATCTCAAATATTCTATTGTCATTATTATAGTTCCAACAATCATAACTATATTGACCAGTTTTATTAAGTTAATCATAGACATTGTTAAAAAAGCAGCCCCCGAAAAGAACATATTGATAATACCGTCCATTCAAACGAATTATAATGTCAATAAATATTATAAATATTTGTTAGAACTTATTCTTAAATGTGATAATGGTAAAATATATAATGAGTGCACTGTTAATAAAAGTATAAACAATGTAAGTAATTTTATAATTAAAAACGGTTACACAAGTAATTTTAATTATAATAAAATGCAAATTAAATTTGTAATGATTAATAATAAAAATACTGTAGATACACCTAAAAACTTAGTATTTAAAAATTGTAATCTCCCGAAAAAATTTAAACTATCGATAGATAGTCAGAGTTTAATATTATATTTTAAGAATTACAGTGAACTATTGTTATTTAAAACGGAAAATGGTAAAGATTATAATCTTTACTTAACCTCTAGAGAAAAACTGATAGATTTTTACACAACCTATAAAGATGGTAGATATGTACATCTCGATGATAATGGGATTGCATTTAATTGTGTGAAAACATTTGATAATTGTATATATAATAAAAATATTGCAGATAGAATTAAACAAATAATTGATTCGTGGAATAAAGATAAAGATAGATATTATAAATTGGGTATTCCTCATAAATTATGTATGTGTTTTTATGGATCGCCAGGAACAGGAAAAACAAGTTTATGCCATTGTATTAAAAACTATACAAATCGCAAAATATACTATATCACTGTTACTTCGTTTACTAGTACTCTTAATATGCACAAATTAAGAGCGATTCCTAAAAGATCTATAATAGTATTTGAAGATTTTGATATAGAATTAAAGACATATATAAACAAAGTATCGCTGAAAAAAAAGGATATTCCACAAGAAGAACATGCTGGTATAGTACTTAAAAATTTAATGACATTTCTTGATGCGTATATGACATCTAAACACAATATTATACTATTTACTATAAATGATATTGATAGGATTCCTAAGGTTTTAATTAGACCAGGACGTATAGATCATCTAATTAAAATAGACATCGCTGATGAATATCAACTTGAACAATTAGCTATGTTGTATGAGAAAAAATATAATGACATAATCGAGACCGAAGAATTTAAATTACAAGCTAATAGTATCACATCTGCTCAATTCATAACAAACTTTTTAATGAACTGATATATTTTTTTATTAGTAAATAAAATATCGACAATATATGTTATACAGTGAACTGAAATATTTTTTTTTATTTATTGACTACATAATAAAAAAATTGATTTCTATATAGACACATATCTATATATTATATGAAGGCATTAATAGGAAAAGATGGATTAGTTTATATTAATAAACAATATATATCTAATTCTGATTATGTTGATATCAGATCCAAATTAATAAATATAATTCCTTTCTCTGGTTCTAAATTCGGTAAAAAAGAGATTAATTTATATGCAGAAACTAAAGGTGGATATATGATGTTGCCTAAATTTTATGGAATATCTACGGCTATTAAATATGGATTAAAAGATGATATCTTTAAGAATAATTTTATCATAAAACCCAAGAATATGGATAAATTATATGATTCTACAAATGTAACTCTATATGATTATCAAGAAGAAACAGTAAATACAGTATACGAAGGGTATAAATTAGGATATTGTGGAGGGATAATTGGATTATCTACTGGATCTGGTAAGACATTTACTTCTTTAGCTATAGCAAATAAGATAGGATTAAAATGTCTGATAATTGCCACAAATAAATCTATGGCAGAACAATGGAAGAATGATATTAGATCAATATATGGATGCGAATCATCGATTATATCATCTTTCCGAGATAAAAAGAAAGGAATCGCATCATTTACTGATTTTACTATATGTGTCAGAAATACTCTTATTAAAAGAAAAGGAAATATATACAAATATACTTCGGACGATTTATCTATATTCGGAACAATTATTATAGATGAAATCCATGTTATGTTAACGGAAAAGACACTGACTATGTTCAATGTTATATCGAAGACATTTGTGTTGGGAATTACTGCTACTTTAAAGAAATTAAATAATCTACATTACTTAATGACTTATTATATCGGACCAATTCTATACGAATACTATAAATCATATAAGGGAAAGAAACCAGAAATTTTTATGATCAAATTTTTTACGGAAGAAAAATATCACAAATTATATAGATTTAAACAAGGATCAAATAAAGGAAAAATTAACTATACTACAACTTTCCTGAATATTTTATCAGATCCTAAAAGAATTTTATCTGTGTGCAGTTGTATAGAAGATCAATTGAAAAAAAATTATATTAGACGAATTCTAGTACTTGTTCAATATAAAATAGTAATTGATAATATTTATGCTGGATTAAGTGAGTCAACTAAAGAGAATACTGGTATATTTTATTCTGGAATCGATGGTGTAAAAGATACTTTGGTTAATAAAAGAATAATATTAGCTGTATCTGCTTTGGGAGAACAAAGTCTTAATATAATAGATTGTAATTGTTTAATAATGGTTACTCCTCCGATAATGAAAAAAGATATAACTGATAATTGGAATACAGAAAAATTAGTACAAAGTGTTGGTCGAGTAATGCGTCAAGAATGGAATATAGCTCCCGAAATATATGTCTTTAACGATATGTTCTCATTCTTTGCTGAGCATTATAGAGTTAGATTATTATTCTTTGCCGAAATACAACAGTATAAAATACATGATTTATCACAATAATATTGATTTTTTTCCTTAATATTATATTGTGTGTGTGTATATGGATATTTTAAGACAAGAATTATATACAGAACCGATTAATTCGGTACAGTATTACTTAAACAATTTATTAGATAATTTCGAGGCAGATCCTCCTCCGTTCTCTTATGAGACAGTATTTATAGACGTATCATATTTAAGTAGGTTAATAGATAAATTACATAATGTAGTCACTAAAGTATTAGAAAACAGTATTCTAATTAAATTAAAACCAATTGTATTATTAATACAATGTTTACTTACAAACAAAATACCTAATAATATAAAATCGAAATTAGATAGTATCAATATTAAATTACGTATGGATATTAAACAAATTGAACAATCACAACAGAATAATTTGCAAGACAAATACATTAATATGTCACCGAATCAAGTTATAGAGGATTCTTCGAAAACAGGTAAATTTCCAATTCTTTATAATATAGACAAAAGAAGTAGAAAAAGGAAATTTTGGAGTATAGATGTTAATACGTTCGATGATAATACAGCTCAATTTATTGTTAAATATGGGGTTGTTGGATCCGATAAAATACAGACAAAAACTACTCATATAACCGACGGTAAAAATAAAGGAAAAAAAAGTGAAACATCTCCATTTGAACAAGCAGTTAAACAAGCATTATCTAAATTTAAAACTAAATTAAAAGTAATGTCTTATGATAAGGAAAATTTAGCAATGATATCTAAAAGAATATACCCGATGTTAGCAAATGATTATAGTAAAATAAAGTCTGGAAGTAAAACAAAAATGAAATTTCCTGCAGCTGTACAGAGAAAATATGATGGTGATAGATGTACTGCGAATTGTGTTATATTAGAAGGAGAATATAAGATAGAATTGAGAGGAAGAGACAGAAATATTATACATAATTGTAAGCATATAGAGATTGAATTATTGGATGTATTTAATAATATCAATTATGACATTGATACATATTTAGATGGTGAACTGTATAAGATGGGTATGGCATTACAAACTATTAATGGGTTAGTTAGAAGAGTAAATGGATTGGAGACATCTAATAATATAGATAATGCAAAAGAATTAGAGTTTCATGTATTTGATTGTTTTATGTTAAATAATTTAAATATACAATTCAAAGATAGATCGAAATGGTTAAAAGATCTCATCGATAATAAATATAAAAAGATTCTATATGTAGAAAATGTTATTGCTGATAATGAAGCCGAAATGATAGAATTAACAAAAAAATATATATCTGAAGGATATGAGGGTGCCATATTAAGAGATTTATATTCGCCATATGTATGCGCATCATCAAAAAGTACTGGCAGAAGTAATTATTTACAAAAATACAAAATAAGTAAATATGATACAGCTATCATTAAAGATTTAGAAGAAAAACCTAATGTATCTGGCTTTGGATTTGTATTTCATTGTATACATACATCTACAGGAATTCCATTTAAAATTAATGCTAATGGAAATGTCGATTATAAGAAGAAAGTATATATGATTAAAGATCAATACATTAATAAAATGTTAAGATACATGTACACAGAAGAAACAAAAACAAAGATTCCACGTTATTCTTATCCAGTATTAGATAAAGATGGAACCTATATTATTACTATACCCGAACAATCATCTTTCGAAGAAAAAATCCATCAATTACTACAATAATCTTTTTTTAATCAATCTCTATAGAATGATTGCCAAATATAACATTATTGATTCTGGAATAGTACCACATAAAAAATATCCATGTACTGTTTATAGTGTATCTAATTCTAGATTTTCGGGAAAATCATATATAGATTTCGGAGATGTGTTTTCTTTTTCAATCTCTGATAAATTCTCATTCTCATTCACTATTAAGATAGGATCGATTACTCCAATGTATGATAATTCTGTTATATCTAAAATGATTAATAATAGAGGATATGCAATTATATTAGATAGAAAATCATCGTCATTAATATTTAAACTAATGTATGATGATAAGAGATGTATAGTTGTCGGAAGTAATGTGACTTTATTATTTGGTATTCCGTATAATGTAATTATATCTTATAATGGTAATCGATCATATACAGGAACAGCAATCTATATTAATGAGATCGATACTATGTTTAAAATAAAGGATAATATTCTCGGATTTAATATAATATCGCACTCATCTGATTTTCATGTGGGAGAATTTAATGGTTATTTATCTAATCTGAAAATTTATAATAGTGATACTGATAAATATTATGCCAAATACACTAAATATGAAAAGGAATTACCAAATATGATTCATAGATATTTGTGTAATGAAAATGGAGGAAATAAATTAACCGATTCTATTTCTGGATGCGATTTTATTACTAACGATATTATTCAGTGGAAATATCGAGATAAATTAAATACTACTTGTATCAGAATTCCGACGAATGTTATTGCATCTTTTAATGGAACACTACCGTTTGTAATTAGTGTTGTATTTGATATAAAACCTTATATTTTTATAGAAGACGATGTAATATTATGCGATAATAGACATAAAATATATGTCGACGAAGAAGGACATATCTGTTATAATATAAGTGGTAATTTTCATTATGAATCTATAAACCGATTAAAGATTAATGAGTGGAATAGAATAATAGTCACGACTGATGGCAAAATTTATATTAATAGAGTACTTAATGATTCAATACCAATAAAATGTAAAAAAGATATATACACTTCTATGACTTCTATATCTTATCACGGAGGTTATTTAGATAATATATTAATTTATGATGATGTTTTGGATAATAATTATATTAATATATATTTGAGTAAAAATGATTTTACTAGAGAGAGGAAAATGTATTTGTGTGCTAAATATAATTTTAAAGGCGGTTTAATAGTTCACAACGAATTATCGGATAAATATAATGGAGTATTATTCTCATCACATATTTACGAATCGGTAATTGATTTCGGTTTACCAAATGTATCTTATGCAACAATTAATAATATCCTTTATTCAGATTATAATACGATCGAACTTAAAATAAGCACAATATCTGATTATGGTACATATCTATTTAATCATTGTGATAGAAGTATTTATATTGATGGATTGGGAAGAATATTGATTAATAATAAATATATAACAGTTAAACAAGGATTTAACGATGATATCAAACATACAATTTGTGTGAATTTGGACAAGAATGATATTTATATAGATGAAATAAGAGAAGAATTGAGGGAATTTAATTTCGATGAACAAATTAGTACCGATGATATGATGATTGGATGTGGATTCGATGGCAGTATATATTTTATAAAAATCGATTATTCTCTTAATATTATACCAAAATGAATAATTATTGTAATTGGACAATACCATATGCTATATCACTTACTAATATCTTATTAACAATAGCTATAATAACGATGTGTTTAGCTGATAATAATGACTGTACTGTATTAATGATTGTCAATATCGTCTATCTAATATATTATATAACATTTGCGATAATAGTTGTTGTATTATATCTTATTTATGTTAAATCTATTAGACGAATAATAGAGATTGCATTTATAATATTCTTAATATATGCGGTCGCATCAATATTCTATATATTAATTACGTATGTTTCTGTATTTGTAACTTCATGTCATTCTAACTTTATATTAATATTTGTCTCGATCGGCACTGCATGGCAATTCTTTACTATGACTTTCATATTAATGATTACATTCTATCTGTTGTATAAAACTAGAAAAACTAATACTGTATATCCTAGTAAATAATATTGATTTTTTTGTAGTTTACTGTAATTTAATGGTCGTGATGTCATAGAATATAAGATACTCAGATATATGTATTTTAACAGATTTGTAATTATAAGAAATGGGCATATTATTGTTCTATACACAAGGGATTTTCTAGTATACCAGCTATAAAAAGACTTCGGGAAATATATATTAAAGGGTATAATACAATCTCATTTATATCGAATATTATTGAGGAGAGTATTTCTTAGTGGTTGGAATACAGTCTCGATTATGTCAAATATAGAAGGATTTGGAAGATACTACCGATAAAAATTATATTTCTCATATAATTTGACTTTTCTCTTTTTTTAACGTGTATTTGAGATTTCATATAGTAAAAAAATATATATTAAATCTGTTTTATTTATTTAAGATAATATTTAAAGTTTTTTATCGTCCTCTAATTTAGCAGTAGATTCAGTTACCTGTTTTTTATATTCCGCTAAATTAACAGTATATATACATTGGTCTGGATATACGTGATCGATTAATGAAAATTGTGTTAATAGAGTATCACAATATTGTATATTAGATTTAATATTGCGTTTATAAGTATATGGTAATCTATATAATGAATTGGCTCTATATACCGACATATCTATTCCGTTTATATCTTTCGCAAATAACTCGGCCATTTTTTTAATTTCAGCTACACTATATATATATCGATCGCCAATAATATGAATTGATATTTTATCATTTCTTAGAGAATAATAATAGTTAAATCTTTCCATTTTCGTTAACTTATTACCAATTTTTATAAACTTCGCAATATATTCGGTTAATATACTATAAAGGTTAATATCATCTTTATCAACAGAGAGATCAATATCAAAGTATAAAGCTTTCTTGATTTTATTTTCATCGGATATCATTTCGTATAATTCGGATAATGCGAATTCGCGCTTATGCTCATGCAATAAATTCGGATCAATATGATACACTTCTGTACTTTTAACAGAAGTGAGAATTGGTATCTTTCCAACTACACAAATACTTCTTTTAGTTACTTCAATAGAGGCACATTTATCACATAATTGAATACTTGGTATTAATTTATTAATAATATTTTTATTTTTCTGATAATACTGATGACATTTACTACATTCGTGCATTAAAACAGATTGATTAGCCATAAATATTGTTTTAGCAAGAATATTATACGTTTTCTCCAAATCTCTAAGTCCTGTTTCGGCTCTAACCTTTGGTAAATATACGCTTAATTTATCTTTATAAATGTGTTTATAATATCTCTTATGTAGAATGTTATAATATGGGATTACACTATTAGAACATATTTCATTGACAGCTCTTTGGTTCATATATATTTTTTTATCATTCAATAAATAATATATGCACAAACTACCAATGTCAAACATTCCGACAATACCTTCTGGTTCTTCTTCTCTATAAATTAATTGAATAGGTTTATTGCGAGGTAATTTAAGATTGATTAAATCCTTAGTTTCTTTTAATACTTTATATTGATATTTATTAATAAGATAATCTTTAATATCGTTCATATCATCTCTGCTCTGAATAAATACATCTATATCATGAATTATACTTTTAGATTTGCGATATAATGTTTTAAGAAAGCTTCCAGCAATATAAACTAATTTATGAAATTTTTTATCATAGTTATCAAGAACTGTATTGATTTTAGTCTTGTTCAAATCGAAAATTTTAGCATTATCACCATTCATAATTTTTTTTAAACCATTAATAAAACCCTTATTATATTTGGAGTTAAGATCTGTTGGCGCTTCAAAGAATTTAAAATGATAATCTGTTTCTCTATCGATAACTTTATTCTTGTAATTTAAATATAATTGCATCTGTGTAATTAAAAAAACCCATATCTAAAATCGATTTTATTTTTTGAGAAAAATATACTAAATAATAATTCTTATATGCAATTTAGATCGGAAAACAAGTATAAAAATTTACCGTTCGATGTCATAAAAGAAGTGATATGTGAATACTTGATTATTGAGAAATACACGATTCTAAAATATCTTGTGTAGATATTAAAAAAAAGATATCGGAGATATAAAGGAAATACTATTGACATATATTCGTACAATGAATAATACTATTTCGATTATTCCTGATTTGAGATTCGACAGTTGGAAATTGGTGGTGAAAATACAATTTCATTTATACCCATAATAGAAGGATTAAAAGTATTAAGTATTCGTGGCAATAATACAATTAAAACTATTCCCAAAACTAAGAATAAGAGGTCATAATACTATTTCTGAGGTATTCCTATTATCGATGGATTAAGAGAAATACATATTGGTGGGAATAATACGATCTCAGTTATACCTAAAATAGAAACATTACAACATGATAAAAATGGTATTTCTCATATAATTTAATAGTTATTATAAATGTATGTAAATACTCACGAGTGAATATAAAAAAAGTTCGTATATTAATTATCGATTTTTTTCTTTAATATTTTATAAAATGAGAAGAATACATATATTAAATGATGCGTGTAAAAATGGTGATAGTAAAACTGTTAGAGAAGTATTAGATGATAATATAAAACCTAGTATATTAGATAATAGAGTTTTATTGACCGCTATTAAATATAATAATATAAAATGCGCTAAACTTATAATAGATCATGATAATTTTGTTGTAACTGATTCCGTTAAAAAAGGAGTCATAATAGCAGCAAAAAGCGGAAATCGTAAATTGTTGAAGAACTTGTTATATATACCAGGACTAAAGATATCTAAAGAAATATTAAATGAATGTCTTCAATCTAAATGTAGAGATTATTTTACAGAATTTACAGATCCGTATAGTGAAGAGAGATTTATATTGGAATAATTATCGATTAATATGTTTGTTTTTTTTAAAATGGACAAGAAGATGTGTACTATAAAACAATTGACTACTTATGATGCCGAATTATTTAAGAACGAAGATAAATTCTTATCTTGGTTAAAAGCAATTAATAAAATTCTAACTAATTATTTCAAATTCTGTAATTATTTTATTAAAATATCTGGAGATCTTACTACTTGGAAAATTAAGAAATTTCGCACATATATTAGATATATGAAGATTAAAACTATCATAAATGAATTTAAAAATAAGAAGAATTTATCTATATACAAATATAGATTAAATGGTATAATGGAATCTTTATTGGAATGTGAGAGAATGTACAATGACATAATAAAAAGTACAAAATCAATAGGAGAACCTGTAGATATTATTACATATGTATGTCCTTGTGTACTAATTAGAAAACGTGTGTTTGAAGTTACTAGTATAAACGTTCATTATATGAGTACTGAAAGAGCATTCTTATATTACTGTGATAAATTAGCCAGTAAATATAGTAGATATATTGTTCTTGGTCATAATATTTCTAATAACATGATTAAAAATATTGTAGATCATACCAGTTATTTAAGTGTGACCGAGTATATGACTCTATATCATAATACCGATACAAATAGATTTTATAATAGTGATCTCGAAAATACTGCTAATCAGAGATATTTATTTAACTATATTAATGATCATAATTGTTTACCAAATATACTTTATGAAAGTGGACCGAATTTTATCGATTATATTAAAAGTTGTTATTCATATAACATAATTAAAGCTTTATTGAAATATAATTATGATGAGAATAAAATAAATAAAGACGAATTAGAAATCCTTCTTGATAGATATAAATAATTTATCATAATCTACATCTTTGATAATATTATCTTTTTTAATTTCATACACAGTATCAATATTTTGTAATAATGTAACGTTGTATTTATTGGAAACATTGATACTATATAATATCATAGCACAGATATCATTGTAAGTTATATTATTATTCAGGAGATTGTTAATATCGACCAATTTATATAAAGATAGATCGGGTTTATATAATTCATCTATCGATTCGATACCAAAATCCAGTAATTCATAATAATCCAAATCGGAGACAATTGATACCCATTTATCTACATTATCTTTTGTTACTACATCTTTAAGAAAAGCTAAATCTTTTATAATAATTTCGTGCTTAATTATTATCTCGATCAATTTATCCGTGTTTTTGTAATCGGAATCATTTTCGTATACTGTTTTAATAATATTATTCAACTCAAAACTATTCATTTTAAAACATAAGATATCATATATTTCGAGAATTGAAAGATCTCTATCTAATATATATTCTTTATATATTAGATGTAATGATGATAATAATATGTTCATTTATACAAGGTTGAATAAAAAAATTCTACATTTATTTAGAGTAACAGATCTGGTTTTTTACCTATACTACTTCTTAATAAATACATATAATAACCATCCTCGTCAGCATAAAACATATCCTGAATTGTTTCTATATTGTTCTTGATAATTGAATTAAATTGACTGCCGTCATAGAAATATCTATCATCATATAATAACATCGCGGCATAATCAATTTTTCTATATTTAAGATTATGATTGATATACAATACTAACTTGTATGTATCAAATCGGAATTTTGTATCATCGACATCACACATATAATCAATTGGATCTTCAGAAATAACTAATCCAGGAGTAATTGATTTATATATCGCAGCTAGTTTGTATTGATTATTATAGTAATAATACACGAATTTGATATTATTAACTTTTATATTATATTTGTTTATAAGACTTACAACATATTTGTATTTATTGCTAACACATAATAACATATAATGACAATATGGTAGTGAATGTATACAATGTTTCAAAATATTTGTTATAAAATATAGTGGATTTCTTTCGACAAATATATTGTATAAGGGATGATTGTTTTTAAAGCATCTCCCAATAAATTCACTGTATGTATATATATTAAACTGTATATAACATTTAATTTCGGTAACAATTACATCTAGAAATTTTTCGTATCCGAGAATTATTTCTTTATCGGAGACTGTAGAATTACAGTATTTGTAGAAATTACTCTTATTAATATTCTCCATAAATATTAGATAATTTGGCCGAATAATATTGTGTTGTTCATTTTCGATATACCACGACAGATAGTTTAAATTAGATAATACTCCTTTCTTTAATTCGGATACTAATAGATTAATTTTATTGCTATCAGTTTCTTTTTTTAAGAGTTTCATATATTTCGAATGATTGTAGATCATAATGTATGAAGTGGAGATTAAAAAAAATTCGATATTTATTTAACATATATATTTAACGGAGTATTTTTATATACAGCAAATTTAAAGAATGTTGCGTATCTTTCTATCGAACTATCAGATACAGACAATTTATCTATAATACTTCTGACGGTTATTTCTTTGATATTATTTAGTACTGCATAGTTATATAAGATACCAGATACGACTGGTATTGGTGTATTATTTTTAATCATTTTCGAATTCTCTATTCTTTTAAGTATTATTCTTAAATTATCTATATCTTCTTGTGTAATACATTGAAATTTGTATTGTATTTTATCAAGTATGTCATATACAGTGACGGGTGTAGTATTAATCATACTTGCTAAATCTTGATTGTCCGCAGAGAGATCATTTATAATTTTATTGGCTTTAGATATGTATGATTGATCGATTTCGAATATTGTTGCTAACTCTTTTTTAGTCAGTATTATATATTTCTCTTTATAAACATAATAGAGACACATAGCTATAATACCAGATTTTAAAAGATTTCTTCTACTACCTGCTATTTCGATTATTTTTTTATATATTAATAAAGCTTCTATAATGAGATCTTTAGATATACCTTTAACATCATATTGATTAATAATATCACTGTGTTTTTCGTGTTTGGCGATAACATTTTTATAAACACTACTCATACTTTTTTCTTTGGCCGGTATAGAAACATATGTAAAGTTATTTCTCAATTTATTGTTTGAAGTACCCGGTATACTTACCAATGAATTAATATTGGGAAACAATTCATTTTCTTTATTTTTATATGACATATTTTCTTCAGTATAATTTACCTTTATTATATATAGACAGTCGGTACATATAAAATTTTGATTTTCTACAGTTAATTTATAAGAGCCACAATTGGGACATTCTTTCGACACATCTATATTTGTATTTATATTTTTATGATCGTTTTGTGAGGAAACTATACCATTAATAGATCTGTGTATTAAGATATCCATTTTTTAATGTATTCAATTTAGAGAATCAATTTTATTGTAATTGAAGTAAAAAATTATCTAACATTTACCAGCACATCCTCTCGTACGAAATGTTGCCACTGCTTTTTGTTTATTTTCTAAATAAGTTGCATATGATGTAAATAACCATATGTCTTTATAATATGCTTGTAACCAGACAAACCACACAACAATTATAACTATTATACCAATAATTCCTGTAATAATAGTTCCGATAAAAAACCCAATCGCAGTCAAAACTAAGTATATTTTTCTATTATTGTAATCTTGCTCACTAAGAATATCCATTTTTGTTAATATATAAGTATAATTAAAAAAATAATTAAAATTGAAATTATATCATGATTGTTTAAAATAATGAATATAATTGATAATGAAATATTAGTCAGAAACATTCTCCCATATCTTACTTATAATGAATTGATAGACATAAAAATCGTTAATAAAAGATTCTATAAAGCAGTCAATTTTTACGATAAAAAATACATAAGATACTACTCACACAATTATTTATCATCGTGTACAATCACACAGAAATCTATATTGAAGTTTTTATGTAAATATATTGAAAACAAATCAGATGGATGCGTTAATAATATCACTATATCTATTTGAGATTGATTTTTTTCTTAATGTATAATACATATATAAAGAATATAATATAATGTCGACAACAAGTATTTATTTAAACAAGTATTTTATTCCGTCTATGAATAAATTGTATTCGAGTTTAAATGATGAACAGAGAAATAATATTCAAACCACATTTGTTAAAAATATCAAAACATTAGATAAGAATAAATTTAAACTGAAAATAATATCATTATGTAGTACTCTTATAACTGGGTTATCACTTTTATGTATTCTCGGAACACCATATCTATTAGTTTTGCTCGGTATATTAACTAGTAAAGAAATAGAAACTATATCTAAATATATTCAAACGGGTATCGGTATATTATGGACAATCTATAAATTTATATATAATTTATTTGACGTCGGCAACAGAATATTGATTCACGATCAGACTATTATTAGATTAAAACAAGAAGGAAGTAAGTTCTTAAATAAAGATTATGATGAGCGATATGGACCGAAAAGAAAAGATGATGTCGATAAATATAGAAAATTTATTAATAAAGTTAATTCTAAAATCGCATATGCAATAGTTAAGTATGAAAAAGGTATTCCAAGTATTAATTTAGAAGTACATCGCGATACTATTGTAGAAGAAGTACCAGTATCAGTTCATAACAGAACATTTTCTATGTGTGGTGATAAGTATTTAGGAGTGAAAGTTCCCGAAATACAGATAAGAGAAGTTGATTATAAAGTCGAAATGTGAAAAAGTAATATATTCTTATCAAAGTGAAGGGCCAGTGATAAGAATATATTACATTCTCACAAATAAATTCTTATATAAAAATCGACCATTATTTTTTTATTCTTTCATTATATAATGTTAGACTGTATTTTAATAGAATTAGATCCTACTAGTACGCTTGGAGGATCTTGTGTGGCCGATATTTATGGAACGCTTCGTGTATTAAAGACGAATTTGAAATGTGTGAGAAATATAAATGTATTAACTACTCATTCTTTATGCAAATCAGATACGATTAAGTATACTGGAGTACAATTTAATTTGATCGACAAATTGTTAGTTCAGATGAAGAATATTATATCTAAATGTAATGAAGATTTATTTATTTTGATTAGTGGACACGGATATCAAACTAAAGATATTTCGGGAGATGAAGAAGATGGATTAGATGAATATGTTCGCACAAAAACAGAAATGATTTTAGATGATGATCTTAAAAAAGTAATATATAGTGGTAATTCTAAATCAATTAAAATTATATGTGATACTTGTCATTCGGGATCAATGTTTGATATTAAAAATATAGGAATACCATCTATTAAAGCTAAAACATTATATTTGGGATCATCACATGATAATCAATTGAGTTCGTGTGATATAAGTTATTCTTATGGATATGGTGGAGCACTAATAGTATTCCTTATTGATAACAATTTATTAACCGATTATTTGATGGGGAAAAATTTAGTGAATATTTATAATAAATCAAAAAAATATTTAAAGTGTTTGGGACAAATCCCTGTTATAGCATACGAATAGTTTTACTGAGAATATAATTTTCTATCTGTTTGTTGATTGATTTTAATCTCAGTAATTCCTCGATTGATATGTGAACTCCTTGATTAAAATACAATTCCATTTTTTTTCTGTACTCTTGATTATACAACAATAAGTTTGTTTTAGAATGAGCATCTAATGAACTCATTACCAATTTCAAACAAGACATATTAAACTTGTATAGATACATATCATCGATAGTTTTATACACCAATGATTTATTTTTGTGAGACATGATTTACTATATTTCCATACAAAAATCAATAATTATTGATTTTTAAATAAATATATTGCAAATACTATAATGCAATACATAAATATAAGAAAATTATACTCAACAAAACTTCAAGAAATCATTGACGATATAAATATATCGAATAATTCAATCCAAACCTTACAAGAAAATATAAGGACTGTTACTGATATACAGGAAAAATATAGATTAAAATCTAAATTAATTAGAAATAGAGAAGATTTAATAGAATTGAACAGAAAAATGCATGATAAGATAGATATTATTTTTTGAAATATTAGATAAAAGGTAAGTTTCTTATAGGAGTACTTTTAGGTTTAGTTACTCTTGCATGAGGAGATGCGAATTTACATAAATCATCTATATTGAGCGGAGATTTTCCTATATATTGTATATAATGACCGACCGAAACTGTTGCTAATTTTTTAAATATATAAGTTAATGCCATCATGGTTGTTATCGATTTGGAAACTATTTCCCCAATATTTCTTGAATGTAAAGACATACTACATAATGCTTTATGAATCTTTCTTTTATTTTTATTGACTTTTATATCATAAGAAGTATTTACAATCATTCCAACTTGAACACCTTTCGCAAAACTATCCTTGTCTAATTTATCGATGAATTTATCAGATTTTTTAGATAGTGTATCTTCTTGTTCTATCAGTGTGGTTAATAATTTCTTCTCATCAATTTTACCGACGGGGGTCTTTTTTTCTTCGGGCGATCCATAAGTTTTCTTTACTTCCTGAGCATAATCATCCTTTATCTTCTTAACGTCTTTTGCTTTTTTCTCATATTCTGCTAGTTGTTTCATCTTCTCGTATTTCATTTTAACATTATCTACATCTTTACGATTCATGAGAACATTAAATTCTACATCATCTTTTGGAGCTTTCGAATATTGAGTATATTTATTCTCTTCGGTTTTGACTCCAGAAATAATATCTGTAATTAATTCATTATCGGTTCGAGGAGTAACCATATCTTTAGCTATTTCTGTTCCTACTTTACTCTTAATAACTGTAAATTGAGATAAGTATTTGGGTCCTAATAATACACCAGCCATTAGTCCTATTATTTCATCATTAATTTTATTAATAGTATCTGGTTTAAGAATAGTATTTCTAATTTTTTCGCCGAGAACTTGGAGTATGATTTTTGTTGTTGGATAAATAGCCCAAATACCACCTAAAAGAACGGCGAATCCAACATTTTTAGTAAATTTAGTATGTTCTTCTTTATAATATTTATCATATGCATATTTCATCGAGTCTTCATATTGCATAGATGAATGAAGATCTCTCTTCCAAGCAAAATTATCTGCGGGTACATGTGTTTCTATAATTGTGTCATAATATTCGATGAGCTTCTTTATTTCGTCGGTATCATGTATTTTATTATTGTCTAATGTTATATTTCCGATTGTTAGAGACTTATCTATATTAGCTAAATTTATATTGAAGTCTTTTTTAGCTGTTAACAATAATGCGTCCATATTTCTTTTAGCTTCTTTTATATTATCTTCTATTGGATTGATCAACGCAGTTATCGCTACATCGTCTCTAGCTCCTGGAGCAGCCCCACCATTTAAAAAAGTTGCTAATTCTGCCTTTAAAGGCATTAATTTGTGTGTATCTCTCTCTATATCATTTCTACGTTTCATAAATTCGATCGATCTAGTATCTTGCAAAGATAACATGTAATTATTATAATGATCTTTAATATAATTATATTGAACAGAATTGTTCTCGGTTAGTATACCACCTCCCATTTCCATATACGGAGATAATAAAGCTGATTTAAGAAAAGATGCTTCTGCTGCTGTTAATTTATGATTCTTTAATATTTCATCAGCACCAGTATCCGACCATGCTGTTTCTAATTTATCTTCTTTCATAATTGCATCATTTTTATAAAACATTTTATCGAGTGTTGGGTTTAAAGTTCTATCTGTAAAAAGACTTTTAGTTTGTCTTAATGCGGTTACTAATTCCATAGGCATTTCTGGTGTTATAGGAATATCTCCTTGAGGTACATTCATAAAATATTGGCCCTTTTCTTCAAACATATCGATTGATGGATAGTCATGACTCTTATCAAATAACTCTTTAGTTATGCTAATTTTATCTGATATCATGTTTTTTGGTAATTCTTTTAAACTATATGGACTAATTTTTTTGATAAATGACATATTTTCTAATCTGGCAGATTTTTTACCCATAAGTACATCATAAACAACACATAATAGTGATATAAAATCCTCGGCCGCATAAGATATTGTTTCGTTACTAAATATATCGTCACAGTCTTTTTCAAATTGAGCAAAATTAGTTGTAAATGATAAATTTCCAATATTACGTATAAAATTGCTATTAGGATTTATATTCTTAATCTTCATATCTAATTCTATAAAATTAATAGTAAATGCATTTGTAATACGAGTAGATGCCATAAAGAAATTGTATATGTTTGTATTTTTTGTACTTAATTTTAAGTTAGGATTTACGATATGTAATAATGTATAACCGATATGTACTCCAGATACGGCGATTCCTGTAATCGCCCCTATTACATTCATAACAGTTCTCAACGCATAATATATATATTTATTATCCATTATTTTAGTGATAATAGAATATGATTTTTGATCTATTTCTTTATTTTTTAGATCTTCAAATGTTTCTGCACAAGCAAATTTTTTCCACATATATAAATAAAATCGAAAAAATTATAATACAATATACATATAGAAATGTTTACGATTTATGTTGGTTGTGTTTTCTCATCTAAAACATCGAATATGATAATTAATATACTCAAATATAAATATCATAAGAAGATTGTTTTATTTCAACACGGAATAGACGACAGATATGATAAAATTTCTACTGAAAAAATAGTAACACATAATAAACATGTGACTTTTGAATCTGTTAGAGTAAAAGATCATAAAGAATTATTAAAATTATCTAAAAAATTCGATATAATTGGAATAGATGAATTACAATTCTATTCAATTGATATCGTAGATACTATTAAACAATTGATGAAAGATAATAAAATAGTTATTGCGTCAAGTCTTAACGCAGATTATAGAAGAAAGGAATGGAAAACTTTGAGCGTTTGTATACCATTAGCTACAGAAATTATATTATTAAAGGGTACTTGTAGTAAATGTCTTCAGAATAATGCGACTTGTTCGTATAATACATGTGATAATGGAAAATATCAGCAAATTATTAAATCTACAGAAAAACAATTTATACCATTATGTAATAAATGTTACGATGAAAAGTATGAATAAAATCGAATATTTTTTACTTATTTATTTAATCAATGGCAATAATAGATATAATATGTCTTTGTGGTCACAGTGGTTCGGGAAAGACTTCTTTAGCTGATTATATTGCAAAGAAATATGGTTATATTTCATTAAATATCGGAGATACTATTAAAAGTGTTTTATTAAAATGTTTCTCATTATTTTATAATATAGATGTTCCCAAAAAATACTTATATAATAGATGTAAAGAATATACAGGATTTAATATATCTAGTCAAGGATTATCGAGAAAAATAGGATTTATTTATAAAAATCCAGTACAATTGATCACAATAAATCCTACTACTAATAAAGAGATCACTAATAAAGAAATCACTTATAGAAATTATATGCGTATATTTGGTAATGATATTATGAAAAAAATCATCGGAGAGGATTTATGGATACGCACATTAAGTAAAAAAATCAAAAGTATTGCTATGAATGCTAATGAAGATATAAGAATAATAATTGCCGATGTTAGATATGAATGCGAATTAACATATTTAAAGAAAAAGTTCAAGAAGATTACTTCGATTAAATTAGAAAGACAAACAAATGATGTGGGAAATCATTCCAGTGAACTTATAGATTTTGATACTGATCATATTATATCTAATGATGGAAGTAAAGAAGAATTATTTAGTACATTCGATCATATAATGAAAAAAGAGGTTGTTGATAATAATATGATATTGTTGTGATAATTATGTTTATTATTTTTTAGATATTATATAGAATAAAAATGGTAATTTTTACTAAAGAATGACTACAATGGATGAAAAATCATGTGTGGATTGTTATTGTATTGTTTTTATTGGCAATTGTAATTTGCGATTATATCGTATGTAATATTGTCGAGAAAGAAACATAAAGAATATACAGAATACACAACTTAAAAGACGGTAGCAATCTCTATAATGGTTTGTACCAGATTCATTAGTGAAGTGGCAAATACAGGTAGAATTAAGTTTGTTTTGGAAAATCTAGATTTAAAGAACTATTTAGACGATAATATAGATCTTAAAAACGATAAAATATTTATCCGTGTGCGAGACAAGATATTTGAAAAATATAACAAGATAATAAATATACCGATGTACAAATAGTTTCAGATTGAATAGACTTTATTAAGATTCTCAGACAACTGCAAGATTAGAATACTTCATTTTCAGTTGATGAGGTTGAAAAATACATTACAAAAACGCAGAGTTCGACGCGTATTTGAAAAAACATAGTGTTGCGATATTTAATAGTAAATTGGGTCAATATTTTATTAATATCATTTGGGTATTAATGATTCAACCGCACAAAATGATGTACTTGAAAAAATATAACATATTAGTATCCACCCGTTAGAAATATAAGCCAGCTTAAAAATGTCAATATTACAAATGAAATAAATAAAGAAGAGTTCTTGAATTCATTTAGAGAGATAAATAATGATTACGAAAAGACTACAACGTGAAAAGTTTTTAATTCACAGTGTATGTGATTACTTAATAAATGTGTATGAGTGTTATAAATATACGAAAAAAACTCTGTTAGATAAACGGTAAAAGAAGAAATTAATATATAATAAAGACTCATATTTCCGTAAATTAAGTGATTTTATTTAAAAATTATTATTTATGATATTATTTATTTTTATTCTATATCTTATATTATATATTATTGAAATGGTAATTTTTACTAAGGAAAGATTGCAATGGATGAAAAATCATATATGGATGGCTATTGTATTATTTATTCTTGCAGTTATAGCTATCATCGTAACTTTAGGAATTGGTGGTATTATATTATATTATACCTTGCAGACAAAAGAGAAAAAGAAATTATATGAGAAAATAGACATAAACACTAGTTTAGAGTTTATTTTTGGAATCGTTGATCCGAAATATAAAACAACTGATAAAACTGATGAGGAAATTGAAAAACTGATTATAAATAATCCGGCTTTAAATCAATATTTTAATCTCTTCGGATTAGCAGATATAGACGACTTAAAATCGAGTAAATATATAAGAGTTAGTATTCTGAATATGTGGAAGATAACAAAGAATGTTGAATTAAAAAAAAAATTAGAGAAAATATATGAGGATATATCACATAAAAAGAATCCTGTTATGGAGAAGGTAACTCTAAAGATTACGGCAAATAACATACTATCATTGAGTATTTTTAAAAACGATATCATTAGAGAAATAATGAAATATAAACGGTATTTCACAGAAGACGTATTAAAAGTCGCAGAAACATTAAGAAAAAAAATAAGCGATACTCCATTTATCAAAGAACCACAAATAAAAAAAGAAACTGGAGAACTATCACCCGAACAATTAGCAAGCGAAGAAGAAACAGAAACTGGAGAACGAACAATAGAAGGATACGAACAATTAGCAAGCGAATCTAAACCGAACAAAGGACATTCCAAAAAACGTAAATCTCGTAAGATCTAAAGATATTATACTTATATTATTTTTTTGTACTTGAAGTACAAAAACATATTGTTCAGACGATTTCTATATGATAAATATTTAACCAGTATTAAATAGAAAATCTAGAACGATTATTTTTATTTTTTATTTATTATTATATCTTATATTATATATTATTGAAATGGTAATTTTTACTAAAGAAAGATTGCAATGGATGAAAAATCATGTATGGATGGTAATTGTGTTATTTATTGTTGCGACGATAGCAATTATTGTAACTTTAGGAATTGGTGGTATTGTATTATATTTGATTATGAACGAGAAAGCTCATAAAAGAGTAAAAGAAGGACTAGTTGAAGGGGGGTATACGGCAATTCAAGCACCTTTGCGTGAAATCTACGAGCAAGCTACCGCGGAGCAAACACGTGTATTCGAGCCAAAAGAATTAAAAGTGATAAGTCAACTCGTTTTGCGAAATAGGGACTTTAAGGAATATTTATACACCAACAAGAAGGCTATACAAACACGGCTATATGGAGGATATATAATTGCTGGTCTTGCTCAGTTAGCAAAGAGAATGAAGGACGAAGATATACAACTACAATTAATTGATATGTATAATATAGTAGCAAAAACTAAAGCGAAAACAGTAGAACAACTTGATATAAACTACAAACCAATTAAGGATGTGCAAGATTGGAACAGCTTTTTGAAAGAAGTTAATAAAACAATATGGGCAAGACCAGATGAAAAAGGAAAATCACAAAAAGGAGTAACAATACAAAAAACGAAAGAAAAAGAACTACCAAAAAAAGAAGAACTACCAAAAAAAGAAGAACCAACAAAAACAGAAGAACAAACAAAAGCAGGACACCCAAAAAAGAAATCCAGAAAACACAAGTCTCGTAAGTAGTCATTTTTTTATTGATAATAGTATTCTTAGTAATAAAAAATAATATATTATGACGCTTATATGTTCGGTAAATTTTTAGAAACATAATATTACTCAAGATGTTGAGGAGAAAATTTCAAATTTTATCGAATGTAATATCATAAATTTATTTAAATTGTTTTTTTTACTAAGGAAAGATTGCTATGGATGAAAAAATGTGTCTGAATGGTTATTATACTATTTATATTTGCAGTTATTGTAACTTTTGGACTGTTTGCTATTGTATTATATTTCGTTTTGAAGAAAACGAAAGAAATCAAACATGATTTAAATACTGTATTAAGCTTTATTCATGGTGCTCGTGAAAATCCACAAAGTATTGATTCCTTGAAGATTAAAAAAGAAATAATTAAAATATATGAGCTTATTAAATCTAATATCAAATTGCAAGAGTCGTTTAAAAAAAGTCTTAAAGAACTAGTGGAATCGCCAAAAATAACGGATATAATAGAAGAAGAATATAAAAACATCTTATAAATTATTTCTTTTTTATCTCGATAATATATAAGATGTTTTTATATGATGTGTATCAATATGCTACGAAACATAAAATAGCGATTATCGCTATATTTATTATCTTAATTCTTGCTACTGTAACTGGATCTATACTATTAATTGCTGGAGGATTCTTTGTAATGAATGTATTCTTCAGTTCAAAATCTAAATTAAGTAGTTTAACTCCAAAAACACACCAACAATATTTACATAAAATATCAGAAACAAAAGAAGAGATAAGTAAAATAAACAATCTTGCCGTTTTGAAAGAAAAATTGATGAAACACGATTTATTGGGGTTTTATCAAGTATTCGCCTGGGTTAATCAAAAACAATCCAATCAATTAATGAATGATAATGATTTTATTAAACAACATCAAATATATTTAAAGCAAGAAGATGATATGGGTACTAAATATATGTATATGATATTAATGTTTCTCAATCATAAATCCGATGAGAATAAAACAATAATAATTGAGAAAATTAATGAAATTATCATTTTATTGGCGAAATATACAAGTAAATATTTAATTGACGAAAAGGGAGATGATTACTGGATTAATGGATTATATGACACTATTATTAATAAATTGCTGGATATAATATATAAGAAAAAACAATATAGAACAATAAAAGATATTGTTGGAGCTGGAAAACTAGTACTACCGTCGAAAATTCGGGGGCAAACATTAAAAGAATTATTTCCTAATTTACCTAAAACATTTATTATGAAGAGAGATAAGGTTCCATTAATCGATCTCGGGGTAGCTGGACACATTGTGCCTCCGCTAATAAAAATATATAGAGGTCAAATAATTGTGCATATCGAAGAAAAATATTCAAAAAGAGATAAAACGGACCTCATATACAAAACAATTATAGAATTTCTTTTTAGTATTAAAGATGACATTATCGCAACAGTTCCGTTCAGTATATCGAATGTTGATTGGATTATAGAAAACTTGATTAAAATGGTTGAAAAAATTGCTGAACAAAGTAATTCGACTAAACTCGCAAATGTTATATACGACACACCAAATGATTTATTGAATACATGGTGTATAGAAAATATGATTCCTAGTTATCGTAATTCTGTTAGAGATTATAATAAAGGTTAATACACAATAGTGATATTATATAAAAAATGATTACAAATAAGTGTATAATTATTGATAGTACGAAAATAAATCCCAAAAATATCAAAAATCCCAATTATACTGATGATATAGTATCTCTATCTATTCCGACAGAATATCTTGTTCCATTCGAAGACATTATTAATAGACCATTTGATAAACCAGTACCTTATTATTATAATATTCTACCAATCAGAACAAATAAACTAGATAGAAGTCCTTTATTAAAAATATTAGATGTCGAAGAAGAAGATGGCATATTATATTGGGAAATCATCGATTACTATAAAGATATAACTTGTTCGATAAAAGAATCGCTAATTATGATAACTCAAGGATATAAATCTTGGAATCCTCTTCATTTACGAGAACATAATGAATTATATGAAAATAAATTTGGAAATATTAAAGCAATACATATAAATAAATATCATCGAGTATCAAATAATGTTATATTTTATCTTTATTCCGATAAAAAAGTAGTCGATATAGATAAAAAAACATTCATTCATTCTATTTTTAATCAAGCTCGAATCGTGGGAAAAATAGAAATTCCATATGGATCTATCTTCGAATCAGATAGATTAGAAGAAGAAGACAACATCAAAAATAAACTATTAGATATCTTGTATAATATAGAAAAGGATTTGTTTAATGTATTATATATAGATAAGAAAATATGGTATAAAGACATTATCACCGATCTAAAATTTTTATTTATCACAGAATCGAAATTATTAGATCGTAATGAAGTCAAAACAAACAAATTATCAGTTGATATGATTAAAAAGATTATTACTGATGCTAATGATATTTTTAATTATATTCAATATGATAAATTAAGTACAATCGATATATGTGAGCGATTATCGATCGACGTGATTAAAGATGGATATGATCGAGATAAATTGTTAAAACAAATACATGAGAAAAATAAAACAAATAATCAAATCGAAGCATTAAAAAGTCTCAATTCAATCATTCATAAATATAATACTCCCTTCTTCGATAACGAAATACGCGATTTAGAAATATTAATTGAAGATGGTAAAAAAACAAAGAATGATATGAAATTATTATTAGATGATCAATTAAAAAGAAGAATAAATGTCGTTAAAAGTTATCTGGCACATTTGACAAGAAACTATTTTATAACATTGGAAGATGCGTATGTTATTTTGATCGATCAAATGATGTATCAATACGTTACTAGAGGAGCTCCCTTTTATCAAGCAGTATTTTCTCATTCAGTTAAAGAAGATGATATGCTAATATTGAATTTAACTCACGGTGTTAAAGGAAAAAGTAACGATATTAAAGAAACGGATTATATGTACATGTCTAATCTTAATATTAAAAACTCAGACGATAAATTTATACAACACATCGAGATAGATGATTTTAATAAATATAACGATGAGATGAAAAAACAGATGAAAAAATATAAAATACATTACATACATCCGTTCGCAAATATAGTTAAAGAATTGGAAGAATTATCTAATAAACTGTATTCGCAAGGCAAGAATTAACAATTATATTAAATAAAGTACTTCGGATATCTTTTGTCTCATAATCTATCTTAATTGTTTTTTTATCATTTGAATAGATCTCTGATCCTTTACACATATATTTTTTAATGTCGTCTTCCGACGAATTTAATAATACCATTATCTTATTATTTTGTGCTTTGAGACCTTTATAAATAGTTATATCTCTTTCTTTAACAATATTTCCGAAAATACATAGATTCTTATTATAATTCTTATAAACAACATGTCCGTCAGAATTAATATTCATTTTATTAACTATCGGTGACACTACATCAAATAATAACTTAAATACAAGCATATATTTATAATTAAATACTATTGTTCTTTTGGGAGATGTATTAGTAATAACATTTACAATAATATCATAGATATAATTCCATTTATCGAATCCCAAATAATTGGTCATCATTATATTTAATTTATCAAATTTCGATATTAAATGTTCTTTAAAGAATTTACAACTAAGAAAATCACATCCCACAGAATTTTGTGTAATATAATCTTCTTTAGCTATATTCTTAATAATTTTACTATTTACTATAAATAATTTATCATTATTGAATAATATAGTTGGTCCTCGATTATCTATTAATTGAGTCGCATCTTTTATATTACTTAATTTTTTACCCTTCGAATCGAATGGTTTCCAGTATTTTTTATTATATTGAAAATACTGTTGATTTATAATAATATAATCGCTACAAAATGACATATTCTAATATTATTCATCAAATAATTTATGTAAGAAAAATATTAGTATTATTACGTGTAAATATATCCATTTCTGTATAATGCATTCTAATTTTGATTTTATCAAAATAAGTCTTATATCAAGTAAAAAAAAACATTACAATATATTCATATATCTATTAAATCCCTCGATATTATTGCGACTTCCCATTTTTTGAAACATACTTGAATTATTTTCATCTCGACATAATTGATTTTTAAAATAATCCTGTTCATGAATTGATGCATTAATACTATCAATACCTAATTTAGACTTAATATCATCCATAATTAAATCGTTATTAAATTTTGATATTTTTTTCGAGGGAAGACTTTGACATATTTTCTCAGATTGATCGGTATTTTCTATAATTTTACTAACTTCTGAGTGTACAGTGTTATTAGTAGTAGTATCTTTCGTATAATTTTCATAATATAATACAGTCATCAATAATACGAGAACAGTTATAATTATTATTTTAAGAATGTAGCAAGAAATTAATATCGATCCAAAAATACACAGACCAATAACCAATCTAACAATAGAGTTTATCTTTCTTTCTAAATTGGGTATCTCTGAATACTTTAGAGGAAATATTTCTACAGGTCTTCTTATAAGAACACCAATATCATTATACCAAATTTTATCCATTATATATTAATATATTAATTTTTTTTTATAATTGAATCATTTCGACGATAATATCTAATTATCATAATAATTATAAAGATTATACCGAATATTCCTACAACAGATATTATTATTGCCATAGCAATCCACATACTAATTGAACTAGTATTGATTTGAGCTAATTTTATTTTGGTTGTATTTGTGGCATTAATTAATTCAGATTGTAATTCTGTTATATAATTCTGTAAAGCAATAAGATTAGATTCCGATACTATATCTGACGGAATATATTTAGATATATCTATACCTGCGATAGTAGCCTTTTCCTTTAATCCATTTATAGTATTAATACTATTTGCATATGTTTTCTCTAAATCTCCCGTTATGTTGTCTGACGAACTCATATTTTGATATTTCTCCAATATCTTTTTTATATCAAATAATTTAACTTCCATATCATCTATTCCAAGATTAGCATTAGTTAAATCATCAATATATTGATCTGCTAATATACTATCTTCAGTAGATAAGATTCTATTAGCCAAATCTTTTTTTACCTCAAGTATTTCGTTTTCAATAGCCTTTTTATTAGTCTTATATTCTTCCATTTTTCCTAAAGTATCAATTAATGAATTCTTAATCGTTTCGTTTAACACATCTAATTCAGCAGATGTTATTATCGATTCATTTTTGGCAGCAGTATATGATTCTGCAGTTGATGTAGACCAATTAGTATTCTGTATTGCTAGTAATTGAGTTCCTAATTTATCTCTACTATCTTTATCTTTAATTATAAACGAATCAAGAACTGATATTTCGGCACTAAATATATCTTTATATGATATAGCGATAAATGTGTTATATCGAGTAACATCTTCCTTATACGGAACTAATTTTTTATCCATTTCAATCGTCGAAATTATCAGTGGTGTAGCATTAGTTAAAACACAAGCAATATGATATACTAATAACGGCTCGGATATTTCTTTTAACACCTGATCATCTATTGATTTAGACACTTCGCTTGATTTACTATAACATGATTGAGCAAGATTTATATTTTCTATTATGGTGAGATTACCTGATTGAGCTAGTATATTTTGTGTACAAACAGATGGACAATCCATTGTTCCTTTTGAACCCATAGTCGTCCACGGTTGATAAGCGTCTATATTATTAGCACACTTATTAAGAAGACAATCTGGTCTTCCAGCAATAGGATATTTATATAATTCTGCTTGAGGAATAATACATGAACAGTATTTAGGATAATTATTAGGATCTAAATTATACGCATCATTACATACTTTATCCCAAACTGGATCAAATCGTCCTCTATCTTCTGGTTTGACACGAGGATCTCTAGAATAAAGAATGAGTTTATCTAATGCTTGTTTTTCTTGTGGATCAAATACATTTTTTCCTAAATTCGTTATCTCATCTTTGATTTTTTCGATATATCTTATTTTAGATACGGAATCGTTGGTTTTACTTATATTATCAATACACTGATCTGTAGTTTGATCTTTAATTCCTTGAGAGCATTTAAACATATTAATACTGTTACAATCATTATCATTACAATAATTTGTACATAATTTATTACCAAGAATATTATACGAGGTTGCTTTATTAGTACATATATATTTAAGAAAATTATTCAAATCAGCATTATAATATCCTTCATTTTTTAACCAGTTATCCAAATACGATCCAAATTCAATAGATATACTATTACTGACAGTGACATAATATTTAACTGCTTCAATTAACAGATAATTCTTATACTCTTGAGGAGTATATTGGTCAAATAGATATATGTTAAAGTGATTTGTATTAAATACTGTAGATGGATTCTTTAAAGCGAAAAACAAGAATAATTCTTGAGAACTCATAATGTGTTCACAATAAAATGATTTACTATTAATACAATTATTTATTCTGGTTTGATTACTTCTAATTATATGATTTGTTTGAAGATTACAATCTTTATGACTATCGTGCAATATAAGTTCTTTATCACCACATCCGTGACAAATAGGTCTTAATTTTCCTTTACATTCTCCTGTATCTCCTAAAGGTAGTCTATAATAAGTATCTTGGGTAGTGTAATAATTATCCTTATTATCATAATTCCAAACATATGGTGTTATATTAGATGCTCCCATTATCTATAATTAGTAAAAAAAATATTAGTTTTTATTAAATCTATTCCGTATAAATCTTATAACTATCACCATTATAATTAAGATAGCTACTGTACCTATTAATGCACCAATTATGATAATTATTATAATTATCCAGGACATATTGTTAACCATAGGATTAGTTAATTTAGAAGACCTTTTTAATTCTTCGGTCAATTTATATTGATTAATTTCATCTTGCATTTGCGTAATTATTTTTTGTAATTCTATTTTGCTTAATGGTGTACTATCTTTAGATAATATTGTCACTTCTTTATCGGGAAATATCTTTCTATATTCATCGACTGTACTCAAATACAACGGATATGTGATATCTATACTCTCTTTGAATTTAGTATCGACATCTACAGGATCTATTTTATTTTTATATTTCTCAATAGTAGTCTTTATAGTATCTAAAATTATCTGCAATTCATTTAGATCTACCGACATATTAGATATATCTATGTTATCTCCTGTTTCGAGAACATAATTATCTAAATCTCCTTTCGCAGAGATAATTGCGTCATACAAAGCTTTTCGTTTATTCTCATAACTGTATAGAAAACCAGTAGTAGCATCTATAAATTCTTTGAGTTGATATATAATAGTTTTTTGATTGGTATATAGTGTTGATGTCTTGAGATTATCTATATAAATATTATAACTATCGATGTAATTTTTAACCGACGGATAAGATTTATACATATCTAATAAGTTATAAAAGATTGCGTATTCTGTAAAACCAGGCATACCATAATCAATTCTATCTGTGTACATATAAAATGTTTTAGCAAAATCATTTAAATTATCACGATTAATGGTAGTATATACTATTCCTTTATCACAATAATCTTCATAAACAGTATTATTTTGGGGCATTTTACACGATCTCGAATATATATCTGTAGTAGATGGTGTTATATCTTTAAAGTTATTCACTAACGCTAATAATTTAGCATCATCATAAATATTTTTGTTCTGAGTAATCGATTTAAGTTTATCTCCTATTAATGATGCGATATCCACTTTATACCCTTCCTTATATAATTTTACGCAGGTATCGACATTTTTACTATCTAGATCTTCGGTTTTTATATATTTCTCCATAGGTATGCATTTTTTATGGTGTTCGCACAATAATTTGCATATAGGATGAGAGATAACTTGATACGGCGCATTAATATCGGTACACCACTGAGTTAACATATATATAAATTTATTGTTTGGTGTTATTAAATGATTATATAATAAAGAACCTTTTATTAATGGTAGACTAGAATTACTCAACATATGTTTTATTACTATCGTTATTACATAATCTGATACTACTGGGTCATTCATTATACCTTTGTACAACAAACTTTTATTATCCCCTGAAAATCTTATATAAGAAGACCCCGTAAATATATCTTTTTTAGACGTATCTGTATTAGATGGTGCTTTATTTTGTAAATATTCTGGAGTACACATTAATAATTTATACAGATCGTCTATATGTATTTTTACCTCACATTTCCAAGAAGTAAATCCAGCTATTTCTGCACATCTTAACCAATGACGCGTATTTGTTCTATATATTCCAGGCATATTACTTTGAGTACATATGGCGGCTCCAAAAAGTGCACAAGGACCTGTATTTCCTGCAGGTAATGTGTATACAGGACCTGTTTGTTTTGTATCTATAATCGTAGGATTGTTTAACATCATATATATACCCGTAAAAAAATAATATAAAATCGAATCTATAATAAATATAAACCCTAAAATGCGTATTTCAACATACGTATATGATTACTATTTCTATAATAGGAAATATAGTGATACAGAAAACAGTAATATACGAGGAGTTAAAGAATTATCATCTTATGATAATTTGACTGATATAAAAGATACAGAAAATGATTCCGATTATGAGTCTGATCGAGAAAGTGGTAAAACAAATCAATTTGCCCAGAAAACTCGTAGAGATTATAGTAGAAGATTCGTAGCGTTATTATTTACTAAAATGGAGAATGGTAAAACTATGTCTATAAGTATATTGAATTATCATCCATTCTTCTATATCGGAATACCAGAAGACATAATTAATAAACAATCATTCGCCAGAGAATTAATTGGTTTTATTAAAGAATCTATATCTGTAAAACATAGAAATGATTCTTTACTCGAATCAATCAATATAGTAGATAAAAGATTATACGGAGGATTTACTAATGGTAAATTGTTTCCATTTATACAGATCCGATTTAAAAATAGTAATACAAGACAGGCATATGGATATGCTGTTAAGAAATTAAGATATAAGGATGGAAAAATATATAAAAGTCCTGATTTTGTTAAAGAATATGAGCATCGTTTTGTATTGGCTGGCTTTACCGATAGTCATAGATATACTATGTTTATTGAATCCAATAATAAATTATTATCGTCGGGATATATAAAATTAGATAGTAGTAAGATTATCAACATATCACCACAAACAGTATGCGATTTTAATGTGGCAATCAATTATAACGATCTGATCGAGTCGTGTGAAGTTGATCCAGAAGAACACAATTATCCACCTAAATTTAAATCTATATCTTGGGATATAGAAACTTATCCATTAACGACAAGAATAAGTGAACAGAGAATGATAAGAACTAAATTTATAGCCGAAAAAAGAATAGAAATAGAATCGGAATATAAAAAAATATTATCTGATACAGAGTACCAAGAGATTATTATAGATCGATTTAAGAATACAAAAGAATATAGTTATGTCACAGAATTAAATGAACGTTATAGAAAAGATCTTAAAATGCATGCCAGTTTGGATAATAATGACATAATATTTTCAATCGCACTTTCGATATTAGAATCTGTATATAATAATACAAATGAGGGAATTATGAGAAATATAGTACTAATATTAAATAAATCATCCAAAGAATTATTAGCTATATATAATAAAGAAAATCCAAATTCAAATTTGACTATTATTGAATGTAATTCGGAAGTAGAATTAATAACAAAAATGATAACCATTATACGCAAAGAATCACCAGAATTTCTTTATTCGTATAATGGAGATGGTTTTGATTTTAAATGGATACAAAGTAGATGCAAACATTATGGAATATACGAGAACACTTTATCACATATGTCGAAAATGTACTCTTCTAAATTCAATTGGGTGACGAGAACATCAGAAACTACACAAAGAGGTGTATCTAAATTCTCATATCCTTATATGCCTGGAATAGTTAATATCGATTTATACTATTTCTTTAAGAATATGAATAATTCTGCTCACACTGAATTAACATTAAAATGGATATCTAAGTTCTATCTTCCTAAAGAAAATCAAAAGAAAGATCTATCATATTATGATATGTATGAACACATAAGAATATCGTATCGAAATCCAGACACGGATGTGGCGAAAGAAGGAATATTTACTGTCGCGTTATATAATATATATGATTGTATATCGCTACATCATTTAGTTCATACTTGTGCTATTATGGAAACGTTTCTTGTTGGTTGTCGCGAACAGAAAATGTCGATACACGATACTATACGCAGTGGAAATAGTATAGGAGTTCATGTCGGTCAATCATACTATTCTCATAAATATAATATGATAATTCCTCACGACACATTTTCTATCGAAAAAACCGTAGATTATATATTAAAAACAAATGAAACGTCCAAATTAATGTATGAAGAATTAGGACTCTCGAAAATGAAAACAGAAAATTATAATTTATGGAAGAAAAATGTCATGAAAAAAATATTTGTTGGTGGTTCTGCTAAAGGAGGTTATTGTCAGTGTATAGAATCTGGTAGACATGAAAACATTATATGTTTAGATGTTGCTGGACAATATCCTGCTATGATCATTGCCTTTAATTTATGTCCATCTACACTTGTATTAGATATAGAAAAATATGGAAATATACAAGGATTAGAATATATAGATCTCGAATGGACTACAAAGAATAAAAATGTACAAATTGCCCGATATGTTAAACCAGATCCCAATAATATCAATACTATTGGCATATTACCGATGGCATTAAAAGATGCTTTAGCCAGAAGAGCGCATTATAAAGATCTTCTTAAAAAACGAGCCAATTATCTTTTATCGACGGGAGTTTATAAAGAATATGATGAGATCTTAGTAAAAGATGGATTAGCTAAAAGTTATAATATTACTCAGGGAGAAGTTAAGAAATTCTGTAATTCTCATTACGGAACTCTATTATGTATGTATACTGCTGTATATTATCCAGAAGTGGGAGGATCTGTAACTCAAAAAGGAAGAGATTATATTATAATGACAGGAAATATATCAGAAAGATGTAATAAACTTAAAGTAATTTATGGAGATACTGATAGTATATTTCTTAAAGAAACAGAAGTAATACTAAATAAGACTCAATTAGAATTATTTCAAAATACTTGGGATAAAGGACTATCAGTTTGTAATAAAATTAACTATGGAATGCGTATTAATGATAAAGCTAACATAATATTCGAATTAGAAAAGGTGTGGTCTAGATTATTTATTATAAAGAAGAAAAAATATGCTGGTGATAAATACATGTCTCGTAAAATGGATTCGCGTATTGTCGCTGTTATGGGATTGGATATTAAAAAAAGAAGCACATCAAAGATAGTTGCTCTTTGTGCTCAAGAAATCTTAGATCTATTCATGTCAGGAACTACTGAGTCTTATAAAATCAAAGATTATTTAGAACAATTAATAAAAGATTTGTATGTTAATAAAAAATATGATAAAAGTTATTTCGCACAAAGCTCATTCTTTAAAGGAATGGACGCGTATATCAATCCAGAGAATTTGCAACAGTGTTGTGTTGTTAAAATTATAGGACAATTAGATCCTGGAGTAGTAATATCGCCGGGATCAAGAATTTATTATACTTATAAAAAAACTAATATCAAAATCGGATCTAAAGGAGGTATTTCGATGCCTAAAAAAGCACCAATGGCATATCCTTATGATTATATAGATGACGAATTTAAAATAGATTACTTTACCTTTATAAAATATATACTTGGTGTATTTGATCAACTATTATATCCATTAATACCGATGGTTGATAATAAAAAAAGCTTATATATATGGCTTATAAACGAAATACAAAAATATGTGTCAATCACGGAACATTAATTTCATAATCTGTATTTTTTTCTAACTCATCGTATATTTCTGTTGCTCGTTTGGTATACTCTGTAAAGAATTTTAAATAGTTCTTTTTAAGATTATTAATTGCGTCCACATTATATTTTGTATTATTTTCAATCGGACTGTCGTCGAAATATATATCGGTCACAATATCTTTATATTTGTTCAAAACATATAATAGTATTGATATAAATAATATTTTGGTTTCTTTATCCAATTCTTTCATGTTTGTGGATTTGTGGTCGCACTCATATCTATAGATTAACATGAACTCTTCAAAAAATGCAGATATATAATATACACTCTTTATTTTTTTATAATCCTTTTGTTGAATTGTTAATAGATTATACCATTCGTGTACATCTTTTAATCTTAATATCATATTATATAAACAAATAAAAAATTAAAAAATACGTAATATCTCAAATTACTATTTTTTAAATGTAACTGGTTGTTGCTTTTTTGGTTCTGACTCATGGATCATATTTCGAATCGTATCCAACACTATATCCAACACTATATCCGACGATATATCCACTATTATATAAATGACCATATATATATGTGATATTATGTGGTTTGGTATTGTGGTCATCAGTATATCCATGATCATATCCCTCGGCATATCCATCGAGATATCCATCATCAAATCCTAGATTTTCTTCTTTTTTAAGAATTTTGCGCCGATATATAAATCCTATAAGAATTATTATTATTGTTGCTGCAATTATTAATTCTATCATACTTTTAGAGATAATCCTTACAAAAAATCGACTAGTATTGAAAAAAGCCTAAATACTAGAAAAAATACGTAATATCTCAAATTACTATTTTTTAAAGGCAACTGGTTGTTGCTTTGGTTCTAACTCATGGTCTGCGACCACATATCATATAATTTCCATCATTATATTCTAGGATATATCCTTTATTATTTAAGTCGTGATACCTCGTATATCTTCCAACATTATATCCCAAAATATAGCCTTTATGTAAGTCGTGATATTTCTGTTGTCTATTATTGACACCATCACGATATCCATCATCATATCCATGCTCATATGCTATTTTTTCTTCTTTCAGAATTCTGTGTCGGTATATAATACATACAAGAATTATTAATATTATAATTATTAATTCTATCATACTTCTTTGTCTAGATTTATAAGGTATCATTAAGAAAAATCGACCACTATTTAGACAGGTTATTTTTTATTGATAAACATAAAAAATTAAAAAATACGTAATATCTCAAATTACTATTTTTTAAATGCAACTGGTTGTTGCTTGGTTCTTTATAGTCAGCCCGACTATAGTTTTTCTCTTATACAAAAACCCATTCATCTAACATCTCTTTCTGTTCTTTAGCTCTTCTTCTAATTTCTTCTTCTAACCTCTTTTTCATTTGATCATCTTCTAATTTCTTCTGCTGTTCTTCGGCTCTTTTTATTCTAATTGATTCATCCAAGTTCTTCAAATGCTCTTCTAGTGTTGCTCTTCTTCTAATTTCTGCTTCTAAATTCATTCTCATCTGATCTTCAGCCAATTCCTTCGACTGATCTTCGATTATTCTCCTTCTAATTTCTGCTTCTAATTTCTTCGACAGTCTTTCCGCCATTGTTCTCCTTCTAATTTCTGCTTCTAATTTCTTCGACTGATCTTCGATTGTTCTCCTTCTAATTTTTGCTCCTAATTCCTTCGACAGTCTTTCCGCTATTGTTCTCCTTCTAATTTCTGCTTCTAATTTCTTTGACAGTCTTTCCGCCATTGTTCTCCTTCTGATTTCTGCTTCTAATGTCTTTTTCATCCTATCTTCTGCTCCAATTCTTCTTCTAAATTCGATTTTGTTTATAATTATAAACACATACATAGCTCCTGTAAGAATTATTATTATTGCTATTATTGTTGCTGCAATTATTAATTCTATCATACTTTTCTTTGACTAATTTAAAGATCTTAGTTTATCTTGTAAAGATTATACATGAAAAAAATCGACTGGTATTTAGAGCTTATATACTTAAAAAAATACGTAATATCTCAAATTACTATTTTTTTAATGCAACTGGTTGTTGCTTGGTTCTTTATAGTCAGCCCGACTATAGTTTTTTCTCTTTAGAGAGGAGATTCCTCATCTTCTGCCACAAACTTGTGTTCGAGTTCTGCTGTCCGTCTGCTATCAAATTATCCAGCGATTTGAGCTTCTTCGTCAATTCACTTATAGCTACATTCTGGTTGTTTCCATTAATTTGGGGGGGTAGTGTCACACTATTATTTAATGGTATTTTCTGGTTTCTCGCCGTCAACAATTCCGTTTCCAATGATAATATTTGCCTCTGTTTGTTAGTTACTTCTATATTCAACTTTTCTATTTTCACCGAATCGTTTACCTTTTTATTTTGTATATCAGCCCAAAAGTCATCAATAAACTTATGCAATTTTATATTTTTTGTTGTAATTCTAACACATTTATTCAAAATTATATCATTATCCCATTTTCTGTCTTGAAGGAATTGTTTCAATAAATCAGACTTGATCTTGATTACTCGACTTGTACCTGTTCCTTTCTCCAAATAAGTTATTAACTCATTCATATTTTTAAGCGTGCCTTTAAACCAATCCAAATCAGAAGATCTGCATGATTGAAATAATCCTGATAAATAACTTTCATCACCCTTCATAACCAACTTCATATAGTTTTCAAAGATTGTCGCTTCCTTAAGAGTTTTTCCCTCTTTGATTTCTCCATTAGTTTTTGCAAACATGAATTTAAGGTTATTGTAATAAGTTTCAACAGTCATATTCATACTACACTTATTCCACTCTGTTTCGACTTTATTGAAAGATTTATGCACATCCAAAGGATCAAATCCTTTTTTTTCTTCAAAAGTCTTCTTCAAATCATCTTGATTCGCCTCCATAATCACCTCATTACCTTTACGATTAAATTTATGTAATAACCTCACGTTGAATGCATTATCATATAACGCATTATAACATTCTTTCGTCTCAACAATTTCTTTTTTTTGTTTTTGCATCTTAATAATTCCGAGGAATCCTAATAATGCACTTCCAACTGTTGTTGCTGCTACTATTATTGCTGCCATAATTTTGTCTAATTTTTAGAGATACTAGATTTATATCTTTAACATTAAACTTTGAAAAAATCGACCAGTATTTAAATCTTATTATACGTTAAAAAAATACGTAATATCTCAAATTACTATTTTTTTAATGCAACTGGTTGTTGCTTTTGTTCTTCATTCCTTCTTTGTTACATCATTTTAAGAACGCCGCCGACATTATTTGTGGATACTACCAAATTCTTATTTTTCGGGGTCATGATATTTCTTATTTGATTTTCTAACTCCATCATCTTATCTTCTAAGTATTTATCACAATCTTCTTTCGTCTTTTTGATCTTATTTTGACAATCTACTTTCGTCGTTTTGATCTTATTTTGACAATCTACTTTCGTCGTTTCGATCCCTAACAACACTTCTTTAATCATTTTGCTTACGTCTTTTGTTTCTGTGGTCTGTTTTTTCATCTTTTCGTATAATTTATTATAACGTTTTTGCATTGTTATAATAATTCCCATTCCGATTAATACAATTATTACTGTTACTAACATAATTTTGTCTAATTTTTATAGATACTAGATTTATATCTTGTAACATTAAACATCAAAAAAATCGACCAGTATTTAGAGCTTATTATACGTTAAAAAAATAAGCTCAAATTACTATTTTTTAATGCTCAACTATTCGTGTGTTAATCCCTCATTACGTCCTCTATTGTAGTCATAATTATGTACATTCTTTAGAATATCGCGGTATATACTATTAGATCCATCATATCCTAAATTGTATTCAATATTTTTCTTCTTCTCTTGAAAGATCGTCTTTTGTCAATTTTTTCCAAATTATTAATCGGTTCCTTATACCGACCATTTATAACACAACGTATATCTTTTAATGTGATATTAGGCATAATTTTGTATCGGTAGAGTATAACTCCACAAAGAATTGGTATTGCTATTATCAATTCGATCATACTTTTTCTGCTATTTTTTTGAAGATAGATATTAAAAAAAATCAACCAAATATTTAAATGTTACATATAGTTTTGATACTAGATATGGCTGTAATGAGCATATTATTCATTAATATAACATTACTACCACATTTAGACAATTCGCTATTAGATACTCCTTTCAATACCTTATTAATCTTATCAATTTTACTATTTCTCTTCTTAGTTTTAATTATAGGTACGTTTATAAAGGGATTTTTGTATTGCATATTTCCATTATAATCGTTCTGGTTTATTTGTGGCATCTGAGGTTGTTGAAGTCCATTTCCATTATAATTGTTAAAGTAATCCATTGTATTTTAAAATATACCTATATTAAAATCGATTATTATTTATAGGAAAAAAATATCTACAAGCTTCTTAAAATATCGCTTTTAATGTTGTTTACAATATTAAGATTGGCTTGTTGATCTCTATTTATTTCGGGTGGAACTAATCTTCCTGTTATATTCTTCATAGTTCTGTATTCTGGATCTCTGGTTCTTGTATAATAAGCATCCAATGCATTTTCATAAACAGTCTCATTAGATAATCCTTTACTATTAATTAATATATCACCAACATCACCACCAGCATATCGAGCGAGCGAATTTGGATCTTTCGAACTCGACATAGCAGAAAGACGTCTTAATAATCCTTCTGGTCTTCCTCTTATATCTGCAGTCATCGATCCAGTAATTGCATTTGCAAAACCACTTCTATCAATACCAGAAGTAAGATTATTCATACCCATAAAATAGTTCTTTTTAGGAATAATACCAGAGTGTTCTTTATTTATTTCATCATTAATCATATTACCTATATTTACTTCGTGAGCTGGTAATCTTGATTGACCAGGTCTTTTTAAAGATAATGAAGTCGGTTCGATAAATTCTCCTGGTAATTTAAATCTATTATCCATATAATTTAAGTATTTAGAAGCATAATGGACATCTTTTCGCATCTCTTCCTCTAATTCTGGTTCAATCTTATATTTCATATTACGGAGTTCTCTTATGATCTCATCAACTAATACTGATCCCATTTTATCAGTATTTAATGGATATAATGCCATACATTTATTAAAAACGTTATTTCTCAAAATTAATTCATCTTGATTTTTAACAACGATATTTCTTGTTATTGTTTTGATATTTTTATCTAACATAATGTTTACCGAATTAATATATACCTCTTGTTTATCTACACTCTTTAATAATTGGAAACTATCTGTTTTTGCAGGTTTGGTATACAAAAAATATGCAACAACAGCTATTATGACAATAATAATTATTACGATGATCATTTATTCGCGCTTGTTTATATATAATATTGTAAATAATAATAAAAAAATAAATAATAATTATTGTTGTTTTTCTTCATATTCATCTTCCGATTCTGAACCACTTTCACTCGAATAACTATCTGATTCTTCTCCTTTTTTCTCCTCTTTAATCTCTTCTTTTTTAAGTAATGGTTCTTCTTTTACTTTAACTTCTTCTTCTTCTACATAATCTTGATCAGAATCATCTTCGTCACTATAATGATATATGGTTTTCTTCTTTTTAGGAACACTATTTTCTTGAGGCGACAATAATTCCAATCTAATTAGAGATACTATCAACTGAATAGATTTATAATCTACATTAACATAATCGATTAAATACTGAGGTTTAAACACAGTTCCTCTCTTGAATTTTTTACTAAATGTTGATGTCGAAACGCCAGTTAATGGAGTATCATTTTCAATAACAGAAGTACCCAACGTTTTATCAGTTTCAACTCCACCTCTAACAGATCTTACTAAATCATGCATATGAACAGTTATATATCCTTGTTCATCAATAAATGGTTTAAATATTACTTTTTTGATTTTTTTCTTGCCCAAATGTTTACCAATCAAATCTTTAGATTTCGCGCTAATTTTCTTAGATAAAGTATCGGTTAAATGTCTAATAAATCCTCTAAAATGTTTGTAAGTTTTAGCATTTGTTTGATCTAATCTGAATCTAAATTTACTTGGTGATATTTTCTTAACGAATATAATGTTGGTTCCATTAACATAAAGAGATTTCCCATTCAAATAAATATATTGCTGATCATCTTTGTGATTATCAGTAGTAAGAGAAATAGATTTTATTTCTTCTTCTGGAAAATTGTTATAATCTTTAATAATATATGTCGAGGTCATTTCTATATTCTATATAATAAAACAAATTATATATGAAAAAAATAATTTACATTTTATCTATCTTGCTAAATAGAATATTGTGTACATAATCATCAACATTTTCTAATACATTTATAGAATTTCCAATTAAATTAAACATATATTTATTAAATAGATTATTAATCGATTTAACTTCGTCTTCTGTTATATTAGAATTTAAGATACTTAGATTAGTTTTGTCGTTAAATAAAACATTTAATTCTTTCTTATTTACTACACTATTATCAAATAAAATTTGAATTGTAAATAGCGTTTTATCAAATTTATTCTTAACTATATGTCGATCGAAATCTACCCCTATTTTGCTATAAATATTGTATTTCTTATTATTTAGAATATATTGTACTATATTATCGATTGTCATATTATTATGTGTGTAACCGACAGAATATTTATTATCTTTTGTTATTATAAAGCTTTTTCTATACATTACTATTTTTAAATAAATTAGTCATTTATATTCGATTTTATTTTTTTCCATATTCAACATCTAATGATTTCTTTAATATATTCAATTCGGATATCCATATTTGTTCTATAGTTAGTAGTTTATATTCCTCTAATTGTTTTAAGAGTAAATTATATTTAGCATTCAATTTTTCCTTAGAATTAGTCGTCAATTCCTTCATACGTAATTGAGTCAAACACGAATATGCTTTTTTATTTAATGTAATCGTTCCATCAGAATTTTCTGTGTACGACCCTATTATCAATATTTTTCTTGCTTCTGGTATTAAGTTATCGATAGCAAATATTAAGTCCATTATACTAATATTCTTAATTATTATCTTTCCATCACAAACAAGTCCTATAAATATTATCTTAATGTATAATAATAAGAGATCATTGATCATCTTTTGAATATAGTATTCCTTTCGTTTAATATACATGTCATATCTTAAATTATAATAAGCATCAAATATTTCGGATATTGTTGTATATTTCTTTAATTTATTCTCATGATCGATTAGTATAAGATTTGATGTATGAATATGACGCTTTAGCTTTAATTTAGATATCAATATCAGTATATAATCTCCTCCAGAAGTGTATATCTTAATTAATTCGGAATAATATGAATCTGATAAGGTTATAATTAGTGGATTCATGAATTCATTTTTAGAAGTTCCCTGTCGGACATCTAATAATATTCCATCATTTAATAATTCTTTAAGATAATCGAAGTATTTTTCATATGTTAATCCTGGAAGTGGTAAATCATATATTATAATTGTTTTATCTATATTAATTTGACTAAGATCTACTAAACCTAAAGATTCGTATGTCTCATATTTAATATCCTTCACTACATTATTATCAGAATAATCTATGTATTTTGTCTCATAAGTCACTAATTTAGTTATGAGATGATTGGCAGCATAATTAATATACCAAGGTTGTATAACTGGTTCTTCTTTCTTATTCAGTCTACACATTATTTTATTAATAATATCATCTACATTATATTTTGGTATTTTTGTGCTAAATCCAGTTCCGATTCCGTCACAACCGTTGATTAGAATCATCGGAACAATAGGTATATAGTGTTTATACTCAACCGAAACACCTTCCATTAATACATGTGTTAAAATTGGATTGTCTTCTTCTCGATATATTAATCTCGTATATGATTCTAACATTATCTGAGCATATCTTGCTTGTGCGGGAGCTAAAGATTCTCTCTGACCTAAATATCCTTCTGGTCGGAACAGATTTATATTATTAACACCAGTAATTCTTTGAGCCATTCTACATAAAGTTAGCTGTATACTCGAATCTCCGTGAGAATAACAAGTTAAAGTGGTTGCTTTACCACAAACAGAATTTACTTTAACTTTTCCGTATATTTTTTTATGAAGAAACGTGTATAGTAATTTTCGCTGTACTGGTTTCAATCCATCAACAATACACGGAATCGACCTCATAATATCGTAATTAGCATATGCATACATATTTTTATCATTCAGTTCTTCTAATGATAAATCATTACTATCATAACTAACTATATCATTAATATTGAGTTTAACGTATCTATAATACCATTCTTTTCTTAATATACTATCCGTTCCAAATACCGTATGCATACTGCTCACACAATTTTCCGACTTGTAATATATCCTGACTGTATTATCTGTCAATTGTCCGAATATAGTTAATAATTCTTCGGGATTGTTGCTTCCAATTCCTTTATAATAAGAAACTTGTACACCATTCGGTAGCTTATTTGTTTCCATATATTTATTAAAATGTTCCAATGAATAAAAGCTATTAAGAACTGAATATTTATTATTGTGTAGTTTCAATATTCTCACACAAGGTGATCTTATAATATTGATAAATCCTTTTGATCTAAGTAATTCTGGCCAATATACTAATATAAATACACATATAAGACCAGAAATATGAGTTCCATCTTGATCGGCATCAGTAAATATGTATATTTTATTGTATTTCAATGTATTAAAATTATTCGTAATAGTATAGTCCACACCATATCGTAAACCTATCGCCGCCACCATATTTTTAATATATTTGTTCTCAGCTATCTTATCGAATTTATGTTTTAACGCATTAATTACTTTACCACCCAATCTCAGTCGACCAAATATACGTCTTCCATCCTCACCCAATATAGATAATCCTTGACTGGCGGCTCCATCGGCAGACTTTCCCTCAGTTAATATAAGATAAGATTCTTTTTCCTTTCTATTCTTGGAATTTTCTGAAGGAACATAATATTTTATATTAAACCATTGTTTTTTTCCATGTTCTTTATTCAATTCTGTTATTTTAAGACTCCTTATATATTCTTCCATCGCGATCTTTAAAGAAGGAATTATTATTTTAATCAAATTCTCTGGAAGACCTTCAAATTTAGGTAGTTTTGCAGTAGTTGTATTTAATTTATTTTTTGTTTGTCCCGAAAATGTCGGATGAGATACAAATACAACTATAACAAATGATAATAGAGTTTTAATTTTCTTCCAATCAGCTACTATTTTCTTTCCATAAAGATTATGAGCATTCATATACTCTGCTATCTGTTCTGATACTTTTCTTCTAACAATATTTAGATGGGTTCCGTTTTCGGGAGTATACATACCATTAACAAAAGTCATTGTCTTATTTTTATCTTTATTATGCCAAACACATATTCTCCATTCAACGCCAGTTTTATACTCTATCACTTCCTTTATTGACGAATCTAGATATGTTTTAACGAAATCTGCCAAACTTGTAATATTCGGATACACGGTATCATTAACACTTATACTATTAATACTAAATATCATAGAAGTTTCAATAGCTCTTCTTTTAATGAGCGGAGCTATATCTAATATACTGCCCAATTCTTTATCTGGAAAGAATGTTAGTTTAGTATAGTTATAAATATCTATTTGTTTCGTTATTATTGGTTCTTGGCATACAGGCATATAAGATTTTGGATCCAAATATAATATTTGTTCATATTTAACGCCATTATTAGCTGTCTCGATCATAACACATTGAGAAAATATAAAGGTCATTTTAATTCCAAGACCATTTTTTCCCGCACTATAAGATATTTCTCCTGTTTCTTTAGCTGTAAAATTACTTCCTGTATTCAGAAGAGTAAGAGCTGCTTCTGGTGCCCAATATGTATTCTTGCCATCATGACTAACGACATATTTTCCCTCATCAACATTAAATCCTATTCCATCATTAAATATTTGTATACATTCTTCATTATATGCGATAGAAATATTCTGTACTTTTGATGAATTTTTAATGATTAGATCGGTAACATTTGTTATCGGTTCCTCAAATATGTTGTATAAAATATCAACGTATTTTAATTTGCCATATACTATTCTTTTTTCGGTGTCTGAATAGTAATGTATATTATATATCGATACATCTTTATTACCGATCATTACATCAGGATTTAATTTAACTGCATAATATGGATTATTATTCTTAATCGTATTACTCATAATTAATTATAAGGATATAAGTATATAATACAATCGATTTTATGGAAGTCTCATTAGGAATTGATATCGGATCTGTCAATCTATCTATAACTATGATTCAATATACTACTAATATTCGGTGGTTTATAGCTAATACTCAAATAATTAATACTGGAATCAAACGCAAATGGAATACGGAATTAATTGCGGCAACTATGAAAAAAATATTAGACAACTATATGAATAAATATAAAGATATCAAGATAAAGACAGTAATTATAGAAGCACAACCTCCAAAAAGAAGAGATATGAATAGAATATTAACATCAATTGTTTGTTATTTTACTATGGTGATCGACGGAGTTAAAATTAAAACAATACGAAGTCCAGAAAAGTTTAAAATATCTGGTGCTAAATGTCCGATTGGAAAAAAAAATTACAATATCAGAAAATCTATGTCTGTAGAATTGGGAAAGAAATGTTTGTTAGATAAAAATAACATTTTTCTTGAGCATAATACTACTTGGCATGATTATATAGAGAAAACATTTGTTAAAAAAGACGATATATATGACGGACTTTTATTAGTATTATTTTATCACGGATATAATTCTTTTTAAAAGAAAAAACAATATTTATTATATATATAATAATTTCATATACCTATAAATATCCAATCATGCAGAACAATTTGATATCTATGGCTAATAGCAATAAAATAAAAAATAATGCGAAGACATTAACTATAGATAATTCTAAATACGTAAAAGAAGAATTGATTCCAGAGGATGCAGATGCAACAACTATAGGAGATAGTGATCATAAAGTCAAGGAGACTAAAAAAACTAAAGACTATTTTGCACCAAATAAAGAGACTAAAGAATCTAAAGACTATTTCGCACCAAATGAAGACTCCGAAGAGGATGAAAAAGTAGTAAATGATAGATTTAATGATATAAAATCCAATGATAATAAAGATGAACAAGCTAAAGCTCATATTAGAAGAAATATCAAAAAAATGAGATGTAAAGCAGGAATAACTATTCCTCCCGATTTAGAAAACAATTCTTTACATGAGTTAAAAGATATAGAACAATCGGCTAAGAATGTTATGAAAAAGAGAAGAAAAGCATTATTTTATTGGCAAATATTATATATGTGTTGTTGGGCTTTTGAATCTGGTATAACTAGATTTGGATATGGACTTCGATCTAATGGATGGGCTGAAAAAATTAAAGAAAGTCAATCCGAATACATGGTTTATATTAATGAAATATTGATGGACACAGTTTATGTAGATAGTAAAACAGGAGAGAGAGTAGTTATTAAAAACACAAGTTTCTTATCTAATATTGAAATTAGTCCGACAGTGAATCTTGTATTCGCACTAATAATGAGTTATGTATCTCATATAACTATGTCTAATATATGGAATTTAACTAAAGTAAAAAATAATATGTTCGGTAGTAATAAGACTGATGATGAAGATGCGATGATGAAATTAGAAATTCCTGAAGAAGCGGCAGAAGATTCGAATAAATTCAGTTATGAATAAGAAAAAAATATCATTTATTCGATTTTGAGAGATCCGATATCAATCATTATAGAATCTCCTCCTCTAGCAATTCCCGTTTTATCAATAGTAGATTTAAATATTTCTTCGAATCTTTTTTTAGTATCTGTACGACCTGTTGTTAATGCTTTATTAATAGCACTTCCAGGTGGATATATCTTATCGAATAGAATTTTCTTTGTAGGTTTCCATGATTCTAGATAAATACGATTTTTTTCCTCTTCTTCGGCGTCTTCGTATTTTTGTTGTTTATAATATTCATCATTATTTGACATCGCGCCGAGTGGTGTATTATCCCAAAGATTACATTTATTAGTATCCCACATACATTGATTACCATGTCCCATCACTCTTGTAGATCCCATTGTTTTATCTTGTGTTGGAAGTGCATGTAAACTAGTATTTGCTATAGATGGTGAATTTGATACACCAAATCCTTCTTGTGTTAACCATTCTCCAATAAAAGGAATATATTTAACATATTCATCAATATATGTTCCCACATATTGATGTAAGAAATATTTGTATCCGAAAACAGCAGCAACAACAAATACAATCAGTATAATTATTATTATTATAATTGGGCTCTTCATTATTATATAATATAACGTTAAAATATAAAAAATATATAAAATAATAATTTATTGTTATGATAAAATTAACTCTAAATTTAATCGATGCAATACAAATTTTAAAAGATATAGATCCCGAATTTGTATCTAAATATATTAATGAAGATAAGCGAGATATTAATATTTATGACACACCAATATCATGTAAACAGTGGATTGAATATGGTGAACACGATGATCGATTTCCAAATTCAATCATCGATAATAATCAAGCCACCAAATGGCCTAAAAAAACATCTATATTATGTTGGTATTGTACAAGAAATTTTACAGATTTACCAATAGGATTGCCTTATAAAAAGATACTCGAAGACGATGTATCTATAATTCATACAATTGGATGTTTTTGCTCTTTTTCGTGTGCTTATACATGGAATAAATATAGACACAATCAAATATTATTGCCAGCGAATATCTGGAATACAGAATCGTTATTATATAATTTATATTATCTTTGTGGTGGAAAAAACAAAATATTAGAAGCCCCTCCAAAAGAAATACTATTAAAATATGGTGGTAAATTATCTTATGAAGAATATGGTAAATTGTTAGACAATAATAAGAAATATCTTGTATCTATATCGATGCCACCAATGATATCTGCATCTCATATCATCGATATTAAGAAAATAGAAAATGCTAAAAATATTATTAGTATGCAAGAATCAGGACATAAATATCGCGTATCTCGAAAGAAACCTTTATATTCGATTATAGGTGATTTCTTTAAATAATAATAATAATAATAATATTCTTATATAATGCATAAGAATACTATAATTATTATTAAGAACGAATTAAACAAAAATTATCTACCATCTAAAGTATTTAATAAAGATCTTAATTCTTTGATGAATACTTTTGTCAAAACGATGATATCGTTCATATCGTGTATTATGAATCATCTCAATAATATAAACGAATCCATTCCAAAAGACATTTTGACAAAATTGTCTCAGTTTAATATTTTTGATATGGCTAATATTCAAACATCTAAACATTATCGATTGAATTATATTATAACATTTACTAAATTGATTAAAATGGGCGAATTCGATAATATTGACACCAAAATTATCGATAAAGAATCAATTGGTAAATCATTACTTGAAACTGGAACAGTCGATTATCTATTATTTTTAACAGAAGAGATTTTATTGACTGATTTATGGTATGTTTCGGACTCAATACAAGATACTGTCGCTTCTTACCTAAATAAATTGTATAAAATAGGTACTATTATTAATAATGATTATATTGTTGGCTCCGATCACGAATTATTATTTAATAATATGAAACTTCCTATGATTATGTATAAATCATCGATTCATTCTAAAAAGAAAATCATTGTCTCGATTATAACTGATGGAATTAATAAAGATAAAGCATTAACAGATGAAGATTATAAGAAAAAAATTATAGACACATCAAATATGCTTATGGATACTTGTTTTGATATATTTCACAAAAACGGAATTACTGATCAGTCATTATCAAACATTAATACTCAAGAAGAACAATTGAGTATAATGTCTTCATTCTTCGAAATTGAAGAATCGATTAAAGATAAAATAACAAAAGGAAAAGTAAAAGTTGATATACTTTCTGAAATGGGGGTATCTTTAATTGAAAAATATAAATCAACACCAGAATTAAAGAATAATAAATATTTCATTGCGGTTTTAATCGTATTTATCAAAATAGTCGATCAAAAGAAGAAAGCTAGTGGTGGCATTATTCCTGTCTATTTAGAAAAACTGTATAAACTATTCGTCACGATTAAAAAAGAAAATTTATCCGATTCAGATGGAGAAGTAGAGAAATTAGCAAATAAATTCCATAAATTAATGATTGGTGGACAAAAACAAACATTCAAATATATAAAAAAATAATATTATTCACCAACTTTATTAAAATCCACGGTAATACATTTTAATTTGTATAATTCGACCAATACTTCTTTTTTACTGTCTGTATCGGCAACAGTAAATATGTTTTTGATCTCATCAAATATAATATTATATTTTAATTTTTGAGATATATCTACCGCATTCATTGAAGAAAAGAATTCTATATTTTCTTTTGTGGGAATCTTATTTATATGCTGTAATATTGTATTATTATTCAATAGATAATCACTAAATAAATATATAATTGTTCTATCAGATTTATATTTCATTTTGTCTGATAATAACTTTAATTTATTTACGAAACCAATATCTTGATTATATTTAATAATTAGTTTTTTTAATAACGCTTTAAATCGCACATTAAATTGTTGAGTTCGAGTTCTTTTATTTATTATCATTTTTATTACTATTATTAAATCTATTAATATAATAATAATAACGAATAATTATTTAGTTACTTTAGAGTCTTGTGGTATTATTGTATGCTCTTCGAGCGAAACTGGTAATTTTTTTATGAGATTAATAACCTCACTATTTTGTGCTCCGTGTATAACACCACGAATATTTTGTTTCGCCATCAAGCAAGTGTTAACTCGATCATTTGTAATTTTATCCAATCCTTGAAAAGTTTGATAATGAATCTGCTTTTTAACTGGTAATCGTTTTAATAGACAATTGGTGGCGCTCGTATTTATCTCTCCTTGTTCTTGTTTTGTTAAATTTTTTTTGATATCGTCTTTAGGAGGAATATATCCTATAATAAAATTCGGTATTTCGATAGATAATCCATATATTTTATTTATAACATTTATTATATCAGTACTTTCATATAAAGCTACTAATTTGCCA
>Ga0208958_1000442_pt1 | contig 49835 bp, 47 predicted proteins | sample RifOxyB1_FD_184032 | JGI IMG/M metagenome (GOLD analysis project Ga0208958, IMG submission 184032) | Soil microbial communities from Rifle, Colorado - Rifle Oxygen_injection B1 (SPAdes) | ecosystem: Environmental > Terrestrial > Deep subsurface > Rock core/Sediment | place: Rifle, Colorado...
CCTTCGCACAATATAAAGTATGTTTTCACAGTTGTCAAGAGGTCAGAAAGTTACAGTTTGATACCTATCCTATCTTCTCTACCAGGAGCCTGGAATATTGGGGTCTAAAGCCGATATGTCTTTTGTATCTGCTTTTTGCCTTGAATTTATAAATTTCAATTTTTTCTCCTTTTTCCAGACCGGCAACAACTTTGATTTTTATTTTGGCGTCTTTGACTACGGGCTTCCCCACTCTGACTTTTTCTCCGTCAACCGCAAGAAGCGTCTCAACATCAAATTTTTTAGGATCGGTAAGTTTATCCACCAAAATCTCTTTGCCCTCGGTAACTTTGTACTGTTTCCCCCCGATTCGAACTACTGCATACTTTGTCATATAAGGCGTATTTTAACCGAGAAACAGGATAATAACAAGTATTCGTCCTTGTTGACAAGGGAGTGTGTCTGGTGTAAAAAGACACCATGTTAACCGAACGGCTTGGAGAAAACGATCATCCGTTTCGATACCTTAAAGGGCCAGGTCTTTCTTATGAAGACCGTGTGGGGAATAGAGAAGAACAACTTGAAGTTATAGGTTTGGCGGTAGAAAGCAGTGCTGACGACGTCAGAAGGGTTGCTATTTCCATGAGAGCACAAATGCGGGAAAAAGGATTGAACGCCCAATCCGTTAAAGCCCTGGAATATGCTCTTGAGAAAACAAAAGACTGCGAGGACGAGCGGCAGTTTTTATGGTTCTTGCTTGACGGTTACTCGTTCGAGGACATCGAAGGCAGCAGAAGCCGGTAACTGCCAGGGTTTTGACCGCCCAAGTATGCTTACTTCTTATACGCTCCCAGCGCAATCCCCAAGCCTGCCATTGTGGCCAGAAGCGAGGAGCCTCCGGCGGATAAAAGGGGAAAAGGCACACCCGTAATCGGAAGCATTCCCATGTTCATTCCGACGTGTACAAAAACCTGGACTAGATATATCAAAAAAAAGCCGGATATATAAGCACGGGCCGCAGGTGAAACCGCTTTTTCCAAAAAGCCCGTCAGCCTGAAGAGAATAATAAAAGTTACCAAAAGCACCAAACCGGCTCCGACCATGCCAAGTTCTTCCGCCGTTGCCGCAAAAATAAAATCTGTCTGTTTCTCGGGTAGGAAAGCAAGTTGTGTTTGAATTCCCTTCCCCAGGCCCGTTCCAAAGATCTTTCCGGAGCCTACCGCTATCGTTGACTGAAGACTGTTGTACCCTGCGCCCAGGGGGTCCTCGGCGGGAGTTAAAAAGGTCAGAATTCTTTGTTTTTGATATGGTACCAAAACGGTCCAAAATACGGGAAGGAGTATAACTACTCCCGCCGCAAGGGCCAAAAGATATTTTTTGTTAAATTTAGAGGCAATAAGAACACCTAAAAACCCTACCATGGTAAGAACCGATACGCCAAGGCTTGGTTGAACCAAAATAAGAATAATGGGGACGGCCAGAAGTCCGACCGACTTAAACGCCTTTTGGGTATTGAGGGTCCCCTTCGTCAGATAATTGGCAAAAAATACCAGAAGCAGCGGTCTGACTATTTCGGCTGGCTGAAGGCTGAAAGGGCCGATGGGAATCCAGCGGAAAGTCCCCCTTGTTACCCTGCCTATAATCAAAGTCGAAAGAAGAAGAATTATGCTTGCAATGTAAAAATGTTTTGAGAAAAGAGAAATGATATCAAAATTAATCTGTGAGAAAAACCAAAAAGCGCCAAGCGCCAAAAACATATAGGCAAAATATAAAGGGAATGGGGATTTATCAAGAGAGTTCAAAATGGCTGCACTGAAAATTATTAAAAAGAATACGGAGAACGACAGAGTCAAATCTTTAAAAAAGGGACCGAATATTGACCGCATGTTAAGAGGATTGTACCACCCTGTACTTTCCTTTTCCCAAACTCGCAATCTGAGCCTTTTTTGTCATCCAGTCTACAAGTTCTTTTCTGGCAGGGATTTTAGGGACGGTCACATCTACTTTCTGGCCCAGATTTAAACCGAGTTTCTTTCTGTCTTCCTGGATGCTTCTGACCAATTCCCTTACTTCCGCCTCTTCCGCCAGTTCCGGTGTGATAACCGTATCCAGTTCTATTTTATCCGAACCTCCGAGAAATTGAATGCTTTTTAGGTTCAGCTCCGCGCATGCCAAATTGACTATTTCTTTACTGATTTTTACACCGGCTCCATATACCTTGGCTTTAGCCAGGGGCTGTCTGACGGGAATCCCCGATTCTTTCCGTTTGGCATGTATTTTTTCAATAAATTCCCTGATTTTAGTCATTTCCTCAAGAAGTTTGGCATCCGTCTGCGACAGACGCGAAGCACCTTTAAATTCGGGCCAGTCGGCAAGATGAACAGACTTTTCCTTTGTAAGATTTGTAAAAATCATCTCAGCCACAAACGGGGTAAACGGCGCCAAAATTTTACAAAGAGCGGCAAGGGTGTAGTGCGTTGTCAGATAGAAGGCGTTCCGGTCTTTTTCCGATAACGCCGCAGGGCCCACCCTATCTCTTGAACGCCTTATATACCAGGCCGAAAAGTCGTCCACAAACTTTTCGATTTCGCCCGAAGCACCAACCGCATCGTATTTTTCCAGGAATCCGGTGACAAGACCAACCGTTTGGTTAATCCTTACAGTTATCCACTTGTCTAAAATATTGGTAAGTTTGCCGGGTTTTGCACGGAGTCCCGGAACCCATCCGTCAAGGACCGCATAAGTAACAAAAAAGTTATAAATATTCCAGAGTTTCAAATGAAACTGTCTCCTGACTTCGTCGGCAATTCGGTAGCCAAAAAGCATATTTTCGGCGGGATTTTGGCGCGCATACATCCATCTCATTACATCCGCTCCGATCTTATCTGCTCCTTCGTTAAACTCAATCATGTTCCCCGCACTTTTATGCATCGGCTTGCCGTTTTCCCCTACCAAAGTTCCAAAGCCTAAAACGGTTTTAAAGGGAGCGGCGTCTTCCAAAACGGTACTCATTGCCAGAAGCGAGTAGAACCAGTTTTTGAATTGGCCTGGGAAGCTTTCCGTAATGAAATCTGCCGGGAACCATTTTTCCCAGCCGTCCCTGTCCGTAAGGTAAAGCGGTTTGGTTTTTGAAACCGTAAATCCGCAGGCTTTATTGTTTTCGCTGATTGTGGAGAAGGGAACTATGCCGGCGTCGAGCCAGGGATTTCCCACAGGTTCAATTCTGGAAACCGGCGCACCGCACTTGGAACACTTTATTTTGACTGCATCAATTTGAGGCTTATGGGGGCTCTTACCGGCAAACTCGTTCCATCCTGCGAAAGTCCTCTCTTTTAGTTCTTCTTTAGATCCGAAAACCTCGAAATTGCGGCACTTTTTACACTCCCATATCGGAAGAGCCAGCCCCCAGTATCTGTTTTTCTTGCTAATAAGCCAGTCGTGCATATTCGTCAGCCAATCCATTTCGCGGTCCTGTCCGAAACTTGGAATCCAATTCACTTTTTCTGCCACAGCTTTCATTCTCTCTCTCAGGGTTCTACTGTCGTGAGGGAGTTTAATTTCTTCCTCACCTTTTTTCCATTTTTCAATTTCCTTGGCCGTAATTTTGGTGTCGATCCTGCGCGCTGGCCGGTCCATTGCTATATACCACTCGTCCGTTACTTTCCAAACAAGTTCGGTTTTGCATCTCCAGCATGAAGGGTAGCGGTGCTTATAATTCAAGGTTTTGTAGAGGAATCTTCCGTCTTCGAAATCTCTTAAATAATCCAAAATTAAATTCGGGTCTTTCTTTGCGTTTTTGCCCGTCAATGGTCCGAAACCCGGCAGGTAGTTGGCTTGATCGTCGATTGCGGGAACGACAGGAAGACCGATCTTTTTACCAAAGCGGTAATCCTCCGCTCCTGTTCCCGTTGAAGTATGGACAATGCCGGTTCCTTCCTCGGTGCTTATCGGAAGTATCATGGCATCGGTGGCCGCAACCGTATGGAATTTATCATTTTTCGCCGTTCCTGATTTCACTGCGGGTAGGGCGTCAAAAGCCCCTATATACCTTAGCCCAATGAGCTTTGATCCTCTGACAACTTTCAGCTCCTTTGCCTTTACGCCTGCAAAAACCCTGTCCTTTGCGGTTTTTGCTACCCAATATTTTTTTGAGGCCACTTCCATTAATGAATACTCGGCGTCTCCGTTTATCACAAGGGCAATGTTTGCCGGCACTGTCCAGGGGGTAGTCGTCCAGGCAAGTAGAAACTCGTTTACCTGCCCGACAATAGGATAGGAAAGAAAAACGGATTCATGAGTAACCTCCTTATAATCTTCGGTTAATATTTCGTGTTCGGAAATTGCAGTCTCGCACCTTGGGCACCAGGGAACAACATCAGCTCCTTTATAAATCCAGCCGAGGTCCGAGCAGACTTTCAAAAAGTGCCAAATCATGTAGTTGTTGTCTTCGCTCAGCGTGTAGTAGGAATTATCCCAATCCATGAAGTAGCCGAGGCGCTTGCTTTGCCCGGTTTGAATTTCGGAATATTTTTTGACTCGGTCGCGGCAAAGCTGGACAAACTTGCCAACGCCGAATTTTTCGATATCCTTTTTATTTTTAAAACCAAGTTCCTTTTCAACCTCAACTTCGACCCAAAGGCCCTGGCAATCAAAGCCGTTCTGGAACCTTTGCCTATACCCCTGCATATTCTTAAATCTTTGCCAGAGATCCTTATACATCCTCCCCCAGGCATGGTGAACTCCCATGGGGTTATTTGCGGTTATGGGGCCGTCGAGAAATGAGAAGTAATTTTTACTGCGTTTATTCCGGTCCAGATATTTTTTGGTAAGACCGCTTTTCTCCCAGCCTTCAAGGATATCCTTTTCCTCTTTGGGAAAGTCAATTTTAAGATCCACGGACTCAAAGAAAGCCTTATTTTTGGCCATATATACCTATTCTACTACAACTATTAGGTGCCGCCAAGCTACATTGATCCCGAAAAGACCTTTTTTGAGGCTAGTGTTAAAATCTTTTCCCTACCAAACTAAATACAAAGAAGCCTAACCAGACTCGTTTTATACATTTGATCCTTGACAATATGTACAAAGTATTGTACATTGAACCCATGACCAATTTAATGTCAATATCGGATGTAAGAACAAATCTTCCCGATCTTGTTACTAAAGTAAGTAATACTCTCGGAAGAATAACTATTACAGTTAATGGCCAACCTAAAGCCATCCTTGTTAGTGCTGAGGAGTTAGAATCGCTTGAGGAGACTGCGGAAATATTGGCAATTCCTGGGGCAAAGAGTAGTGTCAAAGATGGGTTAAAAGAAGCGAAGAAAGGTCTGGGAACCCCCATCTCGACATTACAATAAATCAATATGCGAGTTTTAGTTACTCCAAGTGCATTAAAACAATATAATCACCTTTCCAAGACTGAACAGACAAAGATTAAAAAAAAGATATTAGTATTGGAACAGGATTCTCAAGAAGGTAAGAAGTTGTCCGGAGAATATTCAGAGTTACGTTCTTTAAAAGCCTGGCCATACAGGATAATTTACTATATTGATAACGCACAAAGGAAAATTTTTATTGTAACCATTGCTCATAGGCAGGGAGTATATAAATAGTTCCAATTTATTTCTAGCTACTACTAGTTGATCTCAAATATAACAAGCGCCACTCTCCATTGGTTAGTCGTAGTAGATAGTTTATTGACTTCCCTTTCCGAATAATAAATACTGAATTGTGAGACAAAAAGGATTTACTCCAATAATTATCCTCTTTGTCGTCATCCTGCTCGGGGTAGCAGGATACATCGGATATATAAAAGGGTATTTCAAGAAAATTCCTTCAGAGACGACTCTTACTCCATCACCAGTTCCTATCTCGACACCAGACACTTTAAATTGGAAAACATACACGAACAACCAATATGGATTTTCTTTTAAATACCCTAATGACTGGAAATTTGAGGATAGAACTCCCAGGCAAATTTCAGGAGAAGTTAATGTTCTTGCGATAGCTTCAAATGTGGCGAATAGTAAAAATGGCTCCCTTTTCCTATTTAATGTTTATAAAATGGATAAAGAGAATTTAGAAGAATGGGTAATAAGCCATAGTCCTTCTGGTGATGGTATTCCATATTTTTATCTTCTTAAAGATTGGTATAAAAAATCTATTACTAACGGACTCGAATCAATCGTTACAGAGTCACATTACCCAGAGGGTAAATATGCACAAAATATATCAGTAATATTATCAAAAAACAAAATTGCCTACACGATTACTATGGTGAATCCTTTCCCTGAAGAAAAGATGATTTTTGACCAGATTGTATCCACCTTCAAATTTACCCAATAATCCAGAGTATACTTAAATCATGATCATCAGGAGAAAAGACGGGTATTTTGTCATCAGCGAAAAGGGGAAGAAAAAATTGGGCGGTCCTTACAAAAAACGTGTGGATGCCGAACGCCGGTTAATGCAGGTTGAGTACTTCAAACGTATCGGAAAAAAGTAAGCTAGCGGATCTTTCGGAGAAATGCGGGGATTTCAAATTTCTCTCCAAAAACGTCTTCGTCCTTTTGGGGTCCGGATTCGTCTTCGGGTGGTTTATCGTCCCGCTCATCCTCATCGTCACTGTATTTGGTATTTACCTCACTAACCACTCCCTGAACGATGGGTTCTTGAACCTGTGTTTGACTCATCTGGGCAAGACGCGATCTGGTTTCGTCAAATCCTGTTGCTATAACTGTAATTCTCACCTGGTCGGTCAGGTCGGATTTTATGACTGCTCCGAAAATGACATTGGCATCGGGATCTGCGGCCGAGGAAATGATTCGGGCGGCCTCGTCAACCTCAAACATGGTCAAATCGGCTCCTCCTGCAATATTGAAAAGCACTCCGCGCGCACCTTCTATGGATAGATCCAGTAAGGGGGAAGATATGGCGGCCCGGGCGGCCATCTGGGCTCTATTTTCTCCGACTCCCGTTCCTATTCCAAGAAGTGCGCTTCCTGCGTCTTTCATAATTGCCTTGACGTCTGCAAAGTCAACGTTAATAAGACCGGGGGTTGTAATTATATCCGCTATTCCTCCCACTCCCTGGCCCAGCACCGAATCTACCACTTTAAATGCCTCAAGAAGAGTCATTTTTCTATCAATCACATCCATCAGCCTTTGATTCGGAATAACTATTAATGTGTCTGTGGCCTCTCTCAGTTTTTCAATTCCGTCCTCAGCCGCCACCATTCTTCTGGTTCCTTCAAAAGCGAAGGGTTTGGTAACAACTCCCACGGTTAGGGCTCCCGCTTCCTTGGCAAGCTGGGCAATGACAGGGGAAGCCCCCGTTCCCGTTCCTCCGCCCATACCCGCCGTAATAAATACCATATCGGAATCAATAAGAAGTTCTTTGAGCCTTTCCACGGACTCTTCGGCAGCCGCACGTCCTATTTCCGGATTTCCCCCGACTCCGAGTCCTTTTGTTAATTTTTCCCCTATCTGAAGTTTGGTCGGGGCTTTGCTGTTTAGAAGAACCTGGGCGTCCGTATTTACGGCGATAAATTCCACGCCGTTAACCAAACCCGACTCAATCATTGAAGAAACCGCATTTCCTCCTCCTCCGCCCACGCCAATTACTTTAATTTTTGCAATTCTGGCGGAATCAGGTTTAACAAGACCCATAAATAATTATTCTAGTGGCAGCATTGTAACTTGGGCAGAAGAAAAACTCAAGGCAAAAGATTTTTTATGCGCTAGCAACAAAATTTCTATGCTAAGGCAACAAATTTTTTATATTATCAATCAGCTTACCGAACATCCCGGCTGAGGGTAGTTTCATCTTTTTTGTAAAGCTTGTCAAGCTCTCCTTCGGCATTTCGCGGGCCCCATAAAGCAAAAGCCCTACGGACGACGCAAATGACGGTTGCATTATATCATCAATCAAACCCCCCACTCCTCCCGGAACTCCGATTCTGACGGGAAGAGAAAGCATCCGTCTTGCGGACTCTATAACTCCGGCCGTTTCTGCTCCCCCGCCCGTTACTATTGCCCCCGAAGGAACTCTGTTGGCCAAGCCTTCTTTCTCCAACTCAATTCTGACCATTGTAAATATTTCGTTCAAACGCGGCTTCATTATTCCTTCCAAAAGAGTTTTTTTGGAAATTTTCCTTATCTCCGAGATTCCGAGCCGTTCCAGATCCATCTCGTCGTCCTCCTCTTTATCTTTCGGCTTTTTACTTGAAAGGGCAATTTTGATTTTTTCGGCAGCCTCAAGAGAGACTCTGAGGCCTATTGCCAAATCATTGGTAACATTCTTGGCTCCAACCGGTATCACTCCCGAGTAGGCCAAAGCTCCGTCAATAAATACCGCCATGGAGGTTGTACCGCCTCCGATATCGACAAGGACGCATCCCAGCTCCTTTTCGGTAGGTGATATTACGCTCTCCGCGGATGCCAAACCCGAAAAAACCAAGTCTTCAATTTCAACACCGACTTCGTTTACTGCTTTTCTTATATTTTTCACCGCAGCGGAAGCAGCAGAAATAATATGAGTATCCACCTCAAGTCTTACCCCGCTCATTCCGGCGGCGTCCCGTACTCCCGCTTCGCCGTCTACAATAAACTCCCTGGGAAGAATGTGTATTGCCTCGCGTGAAGTAGGAAGCGAAACCGCAGAGGCTGCCTCTATGGCTCTATCGATATCATTCTGGTTTATCTCCCCGCTGGGATCGGATACCGCCACCACCCCGTGAGAATTTTGCGAATGAATATGGGCTCCCCCGAGGGCCACAAAAACACTTTCAAGATTATATCCCGCCATTCTTTCGGCGGCTTCGACTGAGGAAATGGTTGCCTCCACCGCCTCATCGATATCAACTATCTGCCCTTTTTTAATTCCGCGGGATTCTGCGGTGGCTGCCCCGACAACGTTTACGGAAGTTTCACCCGTGACGGGGTCTTGCACCACCTGGCTTACCAGAGTGGCAATTTTACTGGAACCTATATCAATAGCCGCTACTATCCTTGATTTGGCCGTTTTTGTCATTTTAATGCCTGATTTTTATCACGTACTTTAGGCAATCCCCATTATCTCAATACGGGATTCCCGTAACGCAGATCTATTTGCGAATACCCTGCAAGATTACCATCTTCTCTGAGTTTTGAATAGATCAATCTCAAAGAACCAAGCAGGATTTCACTGTCGCCCTCTAAAGGAAATATTACCCTGATTTGGCCTGGAAGTTCAACAAGCAAACTCCCGTCCCGAACTATCGATTCTCTTATCTGATACATTTGATATGTCCCTACCGCCAGGTTCAGAGCAAAAAGATTTGCCTGACTGATATTTTGTCCGACACCTGGCAAGTCTTCTTCCAAAGTAATCACGGGGAGTGCGGAATCCTGCGCCCTGGAAAGAACTATCCCCTCTTTATCGGCCAGGACAAAGGATCCGGTTTTTCCGTCTCTGAAAGCAACCACGGCCTTTTTTACCAGAAGTTCCACGCGCAGAATATTCGGAATCTTGTATTGAAGTGAATGATCGGATATCAGAAAATCGGACGAAAGAGCCTTTTTAATACCTCTTTTTGCGGAAAACAGGCTTTTGCCGTTGAAAGGATTTAATTTAACAGAAATTTGTTCCGGGCAGTCTCCGTATTGGCTTTTGCAATCAATTCTGACTTTAATAAAAAACTGGGAAAATACTAAGGCAGCAAAAGATAAAACTATGGCGGCTACTATTAGTATTTTTTTCACTTTACATACCCTCTTAATATTTGTAAAAGCTTTCCTGAAGCGTCAAGGTCCGGACTTACTTTCCGCCTTACCCTTTGCACGATGGCGGCGTAGCCGTTAATTGAGTCTTCTATATATTTCAAAAGAATTTCCGGCGTAAGTGTTTCTTGGGGTATAATTTTGGCTACTCCCCAGTCTTTTGCAATCTTTGCGTTCTCCATCTGTTCGCTCATATAGCTTATCGGAAGAGGAATAAGTATTGCGGGGCGTCTGACGGTCATAATTTCCGAAACCGTGTTTGCTCCCGCCCTGGCTACCACGATGTCGCACTTTTGATAAACATTATGAACTTCGCGCGGATTAACCCTTATAAAAACTTCATAATTGTCCCTTAAAGCCTGCGGAAGTTTTTGTTTGATATCGGAGAATTTCCGGTAGTCCAGTCCTCCCGTTTGGTGAATCAGTTTATACTTTGTTAAAAGTTTTTTCAGGATTTGCTCCACTGCCCCGTTTATTCTTTGGGAACCCCGCGAGCCCCCCGTAATAAATATTACAGGAGGAGTACCCGGTTTTAACCTGGGCTTAACTTTCGTAATCTCCTCCATAACGGGATTCCCCGTCAGTTCACATTTTTCGGAAGGGTAGTATCTCATGCTTTTTTCCCTTGAAACGGCGATTACCGATGCAAATTTTGCCGAAAGAAGGTTGGCCCTTCCCGCCGCCGAGGTCTGTTCATGGATTACGAGGGGAATACCGAGAAGCTTGGCGCTAATGGCTACAGGGAAGGAAGCAAAACCTCCGAAGGAAAGAACTACCGAAGGCCTGACTTTTACTAAATAGTAAAACGCCTGAAGAATACCGATGGGAATTTTTAGTATCGAAGGGACGGTCCAGACAGTGAATCTTCTTTGAATTCTGCCTGTAGTTAAAGGAAGAAATTTTATTCCCAATCCCGGAAGGACCTCAGATTCCAAGGTCGTTAGCTTTTTGCCTTCAATGGCATCCTTTACCCCAATCCAATAAAGCTCCCAACCCAGCCCCTCGGATCTTATTTCCTCGGTAACTGCCACCGCGGTGGTAGCCGCATGCCCCCCTGTTAGGACTACTCTACCGGGGCTTTGACCGGCTAAGCTGCGGTTATCTCTTTTGCTTTTTAATTGTCCCATGTTTTACCTCCGTGACTCCGAATTTGGATATATTAAGAAGTATACCGCACGCGGCTAAGATCATCACTAAACTGCTTCCGCCGTAAGAGATAAAAGGCAGGGGAATCCCCGTCAAGGGTACAAGAGCCACCATGGAGGCAATATTTAAAAATGCCTGACCGCCGATCCAGGCGGTGATGCCTATTGCAAGGGTTTTGGCGAAAGTGTCGGGGGCGTTTCGGGCTACCTTAAGCGCTCTTACAATAAAATATGCAAAAAGGGCAATTATGGCAAGCCCGCCGATCAAACCCAGCTCTTCAGCAATAACGGCAAAGATTGAATCGGTTGAAGCTTCCGGAAGAAAAGAGTATTTCTGACGGGAGGCCCCCAAGCCCACACCGAATATGCCGCCCGACCCGAGGCCCAGGAGAATTTGCCTCATATGGTATGATTTGCCCAAAGGATCCTGGGTTATTTGTAGGAATGTGAGAAGTCTTTCCTTTCTATACGAAGAAAAAAGGATCAGGGGAATTCCGGCCAAAAGGCCCGCTACTCCGGCTGCGGGAATATACCAAAGGCTTATCCCGGAAACAAAAACTTGGGAAAGGGCAATTACGGTAACTATCAGGGTGCTACCCAGATCCGGCTGAAGCATGATTAAAATAATGACAATAACAAGCGGAATAAAATACGATGCGGCCTTTTTCCCTTTGGAAGCCAGTTTTGCAAAATAAAGACAAATTGCAAACTTGACTACCTCGGACGGCTGAAAATTAAACGGACCCAAAAATATCCAGCGTCTGGCCCCAAGTGCCGAAAAGCCCAAATGGGGTAAAAGAACGATTATTAAAAAAAACAATGAAAGGAAAAAAATAGGAGTTGCGAACTTTTCCCAGAACGTATATTTAATTTTCGAGGTAATGAAAAGTACGATAAGACCCACTCCCGCCCACGCCAGCTGCTGTTTAAAAAGAAAGAACTTATCACCGTAATTATTCAGCGCCTGGGGGGCGGAAGCATCGGCTACGGCGACGAGCCCTATTGCCATGAAGGAGAGCGCCAAAAATAATATTTTTTTGTCAACCGAATTTTTTTGTTTGTAAAGTTTGGATTTAAGATTTCTCACATGAACCCTTCACTAAATTGTTGCCAGCCAAAGACCGAAAATTGCCAGAAGAATACCTAAGATCCAGGCTCTCATTACGATTTTAGGCTCTTGCCAGCCCCGTGCCAGCAAGGCATGGTGAACCGGAGCCAGCGGGAAAATCGGTCTTTTCAAATATTTCCAGCCGAATATCTGAATCGCGCTTGTGGCAACCTCAATAACAAAAACCCCTCCGATAATTACAAGGGCTATAATTCTTCCCGTAATAAGCCCTATTATCCCCAGCATTGCCCCGAAAGAAAGGGCTCCCGCGTCTCCCAGGAAAATTCTTGCCGGCCAGACATTGAAATATAAAAAAGCAATTAGGCTGCCGATAAGAAGTGACATAAAAAGGGAAAGCGGCGTATCAAGGTTTCCCGCCGCGATTACTTCAAATGCAAGTAAACAAATAACCAGAAGGCCCGCCGAAAGTCCGTCCAGGCCGTCCGTAATATTAAAGGCATTGCTGAATGCAACAATGACAAAGGCGGCGAAAGGTACGTACCAAATACCCAAATTAATAACAATATTAAAGATAGGAATATTTATTATGTGAATTCCAAGGAACTTGTAAATAAAAAGTCCGATAAAAATGCCAAGAGTGCACTGCAGGAAAAATTTGTGCTTTCTCCTTAAGCCAAACCAGAGTCCGAGTACACCTTTTGTGGGTTTGGCAAAGATTTTAAGAAGATCGTCGGAAAGGCCAAGGATGCCGAAGGAAATAAATGTAAAAAATATAATAAAAAGCTCCGACCTTAGGGGGAAAGAGCTTGTTATATATAAACCGAGGTGTGAGGAGAGAGGAAATATAATTGCAAAAAGGATCGAAGTTAAAGCAATAATAAGCACCCCGCCTCCCACGGGAGTGCCGGCTTTAATATCATGCAGTTTGTCAAAAAGAGGGATTTTGCCGGTTTTCGGGGCTTCACGCCTCCTGGTCAGATGCAACTTATAAAGAATGTTTATGAAGGGGACTATCAGGATAAAACTCATCAAAAATGAGAAAATGATGAGTCCCAGGGCCAGAGGTAAGAAATTAGTCATTCCGGTATCTGTATTTGATTATACCCTTGCGTGAAAACGGTAGCAATCATGGAAGGGCGTCAACTATTTTATCAAGTCCTATCGAACGGGAACCCTTTATCAGTATGCTTGCCCCTTTTTTAAGATTGCGTTTGACTAAGGGCATTGCGTCCTCCACTTCTGTAAATAAAAAGGTTTGGGTTCCTTTTGAATGTGTATTTACTTCTTCAATTAAAAATTTTGAGGATTTCCCTACGCCGATCACTGTTTTAAAATTCGATTTGGCCACCATCTTTCCCAGCTCCCTGTGGGCGCCCTCATCATAAGTCCCCAGTTCGAGCATGTCTCCAAGTACCGCGATTTTTTCGCCTTTGGCCAGTTTATTGAAATAGGCCAGGGTGGAAAGGGCTGCCCAGGGATTACTGTTATAACTGTCGTCGAGGATTAATGCTCCTGACGCGTGATTAATTATTTCCAGTCTGTGGACGGGTTTTTTATACCCGGAGAGTCCTTTTTTGATTTTGTCCCCGCTCACTCCGAGAACTCTTGCAAGAGCCGCCGCCGCATTGGCGTTTTGGGTAATGGGGTTAATGTCGTAGTTGAACCAAATTATTTCCGATTTCAGTTTACCCGAAAGGTTTTTTAACTTCGCATCGGAGAAGTTTAGTACCGCCTTTCCGTTTTCGGTTAGACCCAAAACCAGTTTGCTTTTTTCTTTAAAAACCCCTTCGATGTCACCCAAAAACTGTGTGTGGGTAGGAAATATATTGGTAATAAGTCCGATGTCGGGTTTTGCCATCCAAAAATAAAAATCCATTTCACCTTTATACTCAACTCCCATTTCCAATATCAGGTATTTTGTCCCCGGGGGGGTTATCAAAATCGTATTTGGGATACTATAGACCGAGTCGATGTTTTTGGGAGTACAGACGGTCCGTCCGTCAAGCTTTAAAATTGATGCAAGCATTTCTTTGGTTGTGGTTTTACCGGCACTGCCCGTAATTCCTATCACCTTGATGTCTGTGAACTTTTGTAAAATTTTCAGGTAGCTTCTGGCAAGCCTTCTTTTAATAGGGTGGAACAGCCATTTAGAAAGAGGGCTGTGTTTTGCAAAAATATCTTCAGGGGGAAGCATTGGGGTTACCCACCAACGGACAATGGGGTTGATTTTTTTCATTTGACGATGATGCGCGGGATAAAAGGACTGATGCGCGCAACTACTTCGTAATTAATTGTACCAATTTTCTTGGCTATTTCATCGGCAGAGATTTTAAGTCCGTCCATGTTCCCAAGCAGGGCAACCTCGTCTTCAAGTTTGACGTCTTTAATATCCGTAACGTCAACCATTATCATGTTCATTGCCACCCTGCCGACTACAATTGCGTAACATCCGTTGATTATGACCCTGCCGATATTTGAAAGCCTTCTGTCATATCCGTCTGAGTAGCCAACCGGGATGACTGCAATTTTTGTTTTCCTTACCGCAAACCATGTTTGGCCGTAACTTACGGACTCTCCGACCGACAGGTTTTTTATTTGGGCAACTATGCTTTTCCAGGTCAGAACCGGCTTTAGGACCAGATTTCTCTTTTGCGCCAAAATCGAAACTCTTGTCTCAATGGACATCCACCAACCGTAAATCCCGAACCCGACTCTAACCATCGAAAAATGAGTTTCGGGATAGAGCAGTGTTCCTGCGGAAGCTGCACAATGAACCATTGCGGGGGCAAAACCCTGCTTCCTAATAGCCTTTACCGCTTCCTTAAATTCGCCGAGCTGTTTTTTGGCAAATGTCGGATCCAAAGTATCTTCAATATTGGCAAAGTGAGTAGAAACCCCTTCCAAAATGAAACTTTTTTTATGAGTTTTAATGAATTGAAGAAACTTTGATAATTCATTTTTCTTAATGCCCTGTCTATTTAATCCTGTCTCAATCTTCAGGTGAATCTTGGCCGGCCTGCTTAATTTCAGCGACGCGATTTTTTTCAGGGTGTCGATGTTGTAGACGACAAATGAAATGCCACTCTCAATCGGTACCGAAAGATTGGATAGCGTTATGTACCCCAGAACCAGTACCGGTAAAGAACCGTCGATTCTATGAACCGCGAGCGCTTCGTCGATACCGTCAACCGCAAACACGTCCACCTTACCTTTCAAAAGAGAAACGGTTTCCTTAAGTCCATGCCCGTATGCATTTGCTTTCACAACCGCTGCGATTTTTACATTTTTTCCGATGCTTTTCCGGAAAACCCGCACGTTATGGAATAGGGCACTTTTCGAAACCTCAATCCAGGTTTTACCAAATTCTGATTTGGCTAAGCTTTGCTTACCAGGGCTCTGACTGGCCAAGCCATGCTTATTTTTAATAGTAGAATTCATTTTTCATCATGAAGCAGTGATTTTACGGCTTTTTTGAACTGCATGCCTCTGTCTTTGTAGTTTTCAAACATGTCAAAACTGGCCGCTGCCGGGGAAAGTATTACGACCCCTCCTTTTGGAGTAATTTCAAAAGCTTTTTGAACGATCCCGGTCATTGGGGTCTTTCCCAGATTGACAATATTTTTACCCTGTATCCCTTCTCCTATCCTGGCGCCTATATCGCCAATCAATATCAGGTTTTTAATATTGGTTCTTTTCTCTATTGCCTCTCTTAACTCGCCAAAATCCAATCCCTTGTCGCTCCCTCCCAAAATTAAAGTTTCCGGTTCGGTAAATGAGTTGATTGCGGCTATTGTGGGCTGCTGACTTGTTGCAAACGAGTCGTTATAAAAAGTAACGCCTCTTACTGTGTCCACCAATTCAAGACGGTGCTCAAGACCTTTAAAAGACCGTACGCTGGGTAAAATTACACCTTCATCAACTCCGATTATCTTTGCTATACAAACGGCTGCGGCAATATTCTCCAGGTTATGCTCCCCCCTTAGAAGTAACCTCTCTTTATATTTGCTTTCTAAATCTTTCCGGTTAAAAAGAACCACTTTCCCGCGGGTTAATTTAGAAAAACTCCGCGGGACGTCGTATTCGGAGTTTATAACTGCATAGTCACCCTTTATCTGATGTCTGACTATGTTCTTCTTCGCCTCAATATATTCCTCTTTGTCTTTATGCCAATCCATGTGATCAAGGGTAATATTTAAAACTACCGCGATATGGGGACTTTTGGTCAAATCAATCAACTGGAATGAGGAAAGTTCCATTACAACTATGCTGTTACCCGTTAATTTGGGAAGTAACCCAAGATATGGTTTTCCAATGTTTCCCACAAGGTAAACATCTTTCCCGGCCTGTTTAAGAATTTCGTAAATTAGGGTTGAGGTGGTTCCTTTGCCTTTTGTTCCAGTTACCCCAATAATTTTGCCCGGACATTTGTCAAAAAATACTTTTAAGGAGGATGTTATTTCAACTCCACTTTCTTCGGCTTTTATAATTTCCGGCAAATACCGGTAAACCCCGGGGGAACGGACGATAACGTCAAAGTCATTTAAGTTTTTAAGATAGTTTTCGTCAAATTTTACATCGAGGATTGCAACCTCATTTCCAAGAGCCTTGAAATACTTTTCGGCATCCTGTCCTTCAATTCCGTACCCCAAAATAGCAACTTTTCTAGTAAATCCGATGAATTGAACTTCAGGTTCAAGCGTCACTCCGAACTTTTCTTCGATATCATCAATTATCATTTTAGAAAGTTCCGCAACGTCGGAAGAATTTGCTTTGCCTGATTTATTAATCAGAAAAAGCGCATTTTTGGATGAAACTGCCGCACCTTTGTGGGTTTTACCTTTCCATCCGGCCTTATCAATCAACCACCCGGCGAAAAGCTTATATTTGTCTTCGAACGGATAACAGGGCATACCCGGAATTTCTTTATCGACAACGGGGTTTTTAAAAAATGATCCGGCATTTCCATATTCACGGGGATTTTCCAATTTTTCTCTACGCAACCAAAGCACGGAATCTCTTACTTCCTTCAGGGAAGGATTTTTTATACCCTTTTCATTCAGGTAGCCGATAAGAGATTCGTAGTTTACATCGGGCTTTTCATTTTTACTTAATTTAAAGGACACTGAGGTAATCAGGTATTTCTGCCAATTACCGGGCTTTTTGAAAAAGCTTTCTCTGTAGCCGAACTGGCAATCTTTGTTGGAAAAATTTAAAAACTTTCCGGATTCAAAATCAAAAGCTCTTAGGCCTATAAATGTATCTTTCAACTCCTGCCCGTAGGCCCCAATATTTTGGACAGGGGAAGCCCCAACCGTTCCGGGAATACCGGACATGCATTCTATACCCTGAAGATTATGGATAATGCTATATTCAACAAGTCTGTCCCAGCCAAGCCCCGCCTCAGCCGTAATCGCATTCTTTTCGATTTTTATTTTGTCTCCGGTAAATTTAATGACAAGTCCGTCAAAACCCTTATCACTAATTAAAACATCGCTTCCCCCGCCAAGAATAAATATCTTTAATTTTTTATCTCTTGCAAATTTTGAGGCTTCTATAATTTCTTCGTCGGTTTCTATCTCCAAATAATACCTCGCCCGGCCTCCGATTTTAAAAGTGGTTAACTTTCTTAAATCTACGTTTTCTTTTATATTTATGGCGCCTTTTTTCCCTCCGGGTTGGACTAAGATACCGGCAATTTCTCTTGCCCAAAGGTAGCTTTTGCCTGCACCCATAATTAAAATCACATCCCCCGGCTTGACACCTTCAGACAAAACCTTTTTGATTTTTTCAAAAGAGTCAATTCCGACCGCATTTTTGTTTCCGGTGGCTTTAGCAACAACTTCCGGAGTCATTCCGAAAGTAATGCTGTCCCGGGCTTTAAAAATCGGTCCGATTATAATTTCATCCGCCGCATCAAAAGAGCCTTGATATTTCTCAAGAAGTGCGTGAGTCCTGGCAAATCCGTGCGGTTCGTCAATTACCCAAATCTTTGAGTGGGGAAATTCTTTCCGGAGCCCTTCAATCGTTGTTTTTATTGCGGTTGGATGGTGTGCATAGTCATCAAAAACTTTTACGCCGCCGTCATCGGCAATGAGTTCCATTCTTCTTGCGATTCCGGTAAAGCTTTCCAAAGACTTAATAATGGTTTTTTCTTCGATTCCCAGCTTTTTACCTAAAACATAGACCATGTTGGCGTTTTTCTGGTTATGTTCGCCGAATACTTTTAAGTTAAACTTTTTCCCGGGGTTATCCTTTTCGGTAATTAAAATTTTTTCTCCCTTGAGGTTATCTATAAACTTTCTGAAAGATTCGCGAACCTCGCCTTCATTTTTGAAAAAATCGGGGTGATCAAATTCAATATTGTTCAGAATTATTATTTCAGGAAAGAAGTTCAGGAAATTATTATTAAATTCATCCGCCTCGACAATAAAGTATTCTCCCTTACCGAATCTGGCATTCCCTCCCCACTCAGGAACACCCGCCCCTACGATAACCGAAGGATCAAGCCCTGCATCGGTAAGAAGTTTTCCGGTCATGGCTGTAGTTGTAGACTTTCCATGAGTCCCTGCAACGCAAATTACTTTTTTTCCTTTTTGCAGATACTTCCCCAGAAATTCCTGCCAGGTAATAACTATCTTTCTTTTTTCTCCGAGGATAAGCTCGGGGTTTTTATTCTTTTGAAAATATACCGCCGGCGTAACAACCAGTAAGTCGGTATCTTTTAAATGATCGGGTGAGTGTCCGTGGAAAAACTTATCTGAGTAGGCAGTACTTTTCTCCAAGTCGCAGCCCGTTACTTCATAGCCCATCTTTTCTGCCAGATAGGCAATGCCGGCCATGCCGCTGCCTCCCACGCCCATCATGTGAATACGTTTAGTCATTTAAAATTAGGAATCGGCAGTTAGTTTGGCTGTCATCTTTTTGTTGGCATCTTCAAGTTGTTCCTGGGTATTAATCCCCTGCCACTCGCTGTCATCGGGAAGGGTATAGGTTGCCATCCTGTCCTTTTGGTCAATTGCAAGCTTAATCATGTCCACCAGATAATATTCTCCCTGGGGACTCTTTTTGATCTTTTTAATGTTTCCCGCAAACCACTTTGTGTCAAAAACATATAAGCCGTCATTTATTTCCCTTATTTTCTTTTCCTCGGGGCTAGCATCTTTCTCCTCAACTATTTTAGTAATCAGTCCGTCTTTTCCTCTTACCACCCGTCCCAATCCGGTCGGATCGTCCTTCATTAAAGAAACAAATGTCAGTTTTCTCTCCCTTTGCGTGTGGATTTTAAGAATATTTTTGATTGTTTCGGCTTTATAGAAAGCGCTGTCGTCGCCGTTTATTACAATAAGTGTTCTTGATTTTTTGTCTACCTTTTCAAATCCTGCCTTGGCCGCGTCCGCAGTTCCCCCTTTGGAATTCTTTTGGTGTGCAAATTTAACTGCACCCCCAACTTCCCGGATAACCAAATTTTTCCTAAATCCCACAACAACTGTTATATCGTTAATCCCGGCTTTTCTAAGATTCGCGAGTGTATAGATTACCATCGGCCTTCCGCAAATTTTCCTCAAAACTTTTGGCTCCTGGGATTCCATTCTGGTTCCTTTACCGGCGGCCAAAACGATGGCTGACGTGTCAGGCCGGGGAGAAAGTAAATCGAAGGTCACCTCTCTATCACTCCAAGAGTGTTCATAGCCGTCATATGCCATGCTTTTTTCGTGCCCCTTACCCAGTAGCACCACGGTATCCCCGGGAACCGCAATGGATAAAGCAAAAGCAATTGCTTCGCTCCTTTCCGGTATTCTGAAAAAGTCTTGATTTTCTTTGGCCCCGGCACTTTTTGCGCCGGCTGCCATTTTTGCTAAAATTGCAAAAACATCTTCGCTCCTCGGGTCCTCAGCGGTGAAAACCGATCTGTCAGCCAATTTGGCCGACACTTTTCCCATCTTAAAACGCTTTTTGGCGTCTCTTTCTCCGGCACAGCCGAATACCGATATCAACTTTCCTTTCGTTTGTGTTTTCAAATATGTCAAAACTGCCTCCAAAGAATCAGGAGTGTGGGCAAAATCTATGAAAATTTTAATCCCCGAATTATTCGGCACTTCGGTAAGCCTTCCTTCGGGAAGCTCAAAGGATTTAACCGCTTCTATCGCCTCGTCCCTTTTAATCCCGAATTTTTCCAAAGCCATGAGGGCCGCCTCAATATTCAAATTGTTAAAAAGCCCCGGAAGTATATTAATATCGGTAGTTTTGGGGGCGATAATTTTAAATTTGGCAGAATTAACAAATGACATTTTTGCTTTTTTATATTCTTTAAAAGTTTTATGATAATCCAGGTGCTCGGGGGCAATGTTGGTCAGGACTGCCGCGTCAAACTTAACTCCCGCAATCCTTTTTTGGTCGATTCCGTGCGAACTTACCTCGATAACGGCATACTCATAACCTTTATCAACGAATTCCTTCAGCATCATCTGGAGGAATATTACGTCGGGACTTGTTACATGAAGGCCGGGAACCGAAATGGAAGAAAGGAGACCCGCTTTTTTCCCCAATGCGGTCAGAATGTGATGGATAAGGTGGGCCGTGGTTGTTTTTCCTTTGGTTCCGGTTACTCCTATCACCTTAAGCTTTTGCGAGGGGTTGCCGTAATATTCCGAAGCAAGCTCTCCCAGGGTGGCCTTTGAATCCGCTACTTTGATGTAATTTTCAACGCTTTCGGCCAAATCCGATTCCCCGACTATGGCTTTGGCTCCGTTTTCTACCGCTTCTGGAATAAAATCGTGCCCGTCTGAAGTTAACCCGTGCGTGGCAACAAAGATAAAGCCCTGCCCCACCAGCCTCGAATCCGCCGTAATTCCCGTAAATTGGCCGATATGTTCCCTCAATTCCCCGATATTTTTGAACATCTGTGCTATTATACCAAAAATGAAGCTAAATAAACCTGTATTTGTAATCAGCAAACGGGCCGATAGTTTGACTGAAGCATTAAAAAAATCTCCGCAAGCAATTACTGTTTGGGTCAGATCGGGAAAATTCAAGGACAGGTTTCCGCTCCTCCGGAGCAGCATTACCTATCAGACAAACTCCGCCGCCGATGCGGGCGATTACAAAAAAAGATTTATATCGGTAATCCTTATCCCCGGCACACATACAAAATTGTCGGTTTTAAAAGGCGTTTCAGGTAAGGAGATCAGACAAATTTTATCCTATACAAAGAAAGACAGGTTAATAAGAACCGCGACTCACGATATTGACTGCTTTAAAAGCAAGAGAACTTTTTTATCATGGAAGAGGCGGGGAAAGACTGTCTATTCATTAATAGACAGACACGGAAAGCTTTTCGGAATTATTTGGTTTAATAAAGGGGTGCGCACTCTCAGAATTTACCCGCCCGGACGCAAAAAAGGGATCGCCAGGAAATTCTCGGAAATAGTCCGCAGGGACTTTGACGGCGGCACCCGAAAATCAGTTCTTCCGAAGAACCGCAAGGGCTAAATTTTCAGAATTGTGTCTCAGGAGGTGGACTGCCTTAAGATACTCGCCAAAATTTCCCTTAATTACCTTAAGATTGGGGGCTATTTTTTTGCACATTACTTCATCAAGCATAATTGCCTTCTTTTTCTCACCTTCATATACTTTCACTATTTCTCTGCCGAATTTCTTATCATTTGCGATCAAAAAATTGAGCCTTCCGGGACTGCCCAGGTAAAAGACGAATGCTTTTATAAAATCGGATGCTTTAAAATAATCCGTTTCCCCCTCCTTTTCTATCAAATTCAAAACGAAGTATACTTTTGCCTTTGATTTTATGATCGCCTCGGAAACTCCGTCGATTAGTAAGTGGGGCAAAACACTTGTGTAAAGATCGCCCGGAGCAAAAACTATTTTGTTGGCTTTTTTAATGGCATCAATTACCCGGGGATTGCTGTCCGCGCGGGTAGTGAAATATATTCTCATTATTCTGTCCTTTGGCTCAAAACCGGGTTTTTCTTTGCGGGAATCGATATTGGCTTCGCCGTCTATTTCGTTTCCTTTTTTGGTCATGCCTACCAGATTCAGATCGGTTAAAGTTGCGGGGAGTACCTGCGAGCGGATTCTGAAAAGTGCCCGTTCGGCATCGGTTCCCCTGTCCTGGCCATGAAAAATGTGGTCCAGCCTCACTCCTATCAGATTTCCGAGCGAGTGGCCTTTCAGGGGCCCCGAAACTTCCTTGAGCCTGTCGTCAAAAAGTCTTTGTGCGATTCTTTGCTGTTCAGGGTCTTCCATGAGAGCCAAAAGGCAGGCTCTTATGTCCCCGGGCGGAAGAACCCCAAGTTCGCTTCTAAGGATCCCCGAACTTCCGCCGCTATCCCAAGTTCCCACAACGGCGGTTATTAGGGCGGTGTCGTTATATTTTTTAAGGCCGTTCAGAAGTTGGAAATGGCCGGTTTTTCCTCCAAATGTAACTATCTTTTCCCGATATTTAGGTTGTGCAATCATTTTAGCCTCTGGAGGTTATTTCCGCCCCCAAGGATTTAAGTCTCTCGTCGATTTTTTCATATCCCCTGGCTACAACCTCCACGTTTTCTATTTCGCTTCTCCCGTTTGCGGTAAGCGCCGCAAGAATTACCGAAATTCCCGCCCTTATGTCCTTGCAAAAAAGTCTGTCGCTGAGAAGCGGAGTGGGGCCGCTGACTATAACTCTGTGCGGATCGGCAATAAAAATTTTGGCTCCCATTGAAATCAAATCGTCAACAAAGAACATTCTCCATTCATACATCCAGTCGTGGCAGATAACGGTTCCTGCGGTTTGGGTTGCAAGAACTATGAAGGGACTCATGAGGTCGGTGGGAAATCCCGGCCAGGGTCTTGTTTGGAACTTTCCCCGCGAAGAAACCAGTTTTGAGGGAAGTACCGTAAGCGAATTTTTTAAGGCCTTAAAGTTTACTCCCATGTAGGAAAGATAATTCAGAACCATCGGGCAATCCTGTGCCTTAAAATCTTCAATTTCTATATGTCCTCCGGTTATGGCCGCGGCAATTGCAAAGGTTCCTCCTTCAATATGATCGGAGCAGACTTTGTGCTCCGTTCCCCTAAGTTTGCCGCCGTCAACATAGAGGATGTTTGAACCGATTCCTTCGATTTTCGCTCCCATTTTTACCAAAAAGTTAGCCAAATCCGTTACGTGGGGTTCGGTGGCGGCGTCTTCTATCTTCATTACCCCGGGAATCGCGGAGGACATCATTATTCCCATTTCGGTAGCCGTTACCGAGGGTTCGTCAAGAAAGATGTCTACATTCTTTTTCTCTTTCCAGTCCAGGAAATACCTTCCGTCTTTACGGTTAATTTCGACTCCCATTTTTTGCATCATGGCAAAGTGGGTATCAAGAAGCCTTTCTCCTATCTGATCTCCCCCCGGCGGAGTAACTACCGCTCTTCCGAAACGGACCAGGAGAGGAGCCGCAAGGACAACCGAGGCCCTAAACTGGCTTGAAAGATCCGGATCCAGGTCAAAAGACGACAAACCGGAAGGATCGATCGTGACTGCATGATCCTCACGCGTAACCTTGACCCCGAGTTTTGTCATAAGATCAAGCATGGCAGATACGTCAGAAATATCGGGAACGTTTGTTAAGGTCGTGGGGGAATCAGCCAGTAGAGCCGCAGGGATAAGCTTCAAGGCCGCGTTTTTGTTGCCCGAAAGCTTTATGGTTCCCTCAAGCTTCCTGCCTCCCGTGACTATAAATTTAGACATTTAATAATCTGTATTGTATCACTGACTGGGTGCAACGCCCAAATATGGAAAAAGTTCTTTGGCAATGGAAAACCAGAGGGGTGCCGCAGTTTCGGCGGCCCAGGGGGAGGACTGAGGAGAATTAAGCGTCACAAGCATTACAAACTTGGGGTTTTCCGCGGGTGCAAAGCCTATAAATGAATGATTGGTATTGGCAGCGTCATAGTGTCCCGCAACGGGAATTTGAGCCGTACCGGTTTTCCCGGCCACGCTAAATCCGGGTATTTTTGTCCATTTCGCCTCCCCCCTGTCTACTGCTTCAACCATCATTTGAGTCACTTCCCGTGCGGTCTTTTCGCTTATAATCCGGGTCGGAGGGGGCGTTTTAACCTTTTCTTCCCAGCCGTCGCTTCGGATAACTCCCACTACCTTGGGTGTCACCAAATAGCCTCCGTTTGCTATCGCCGCCACCGCTCTCACCATTTCTATTCCGGTTACGGCCACACCCTGGCCGAAACTGGCGGTGGCAAGGTCCACCACGTTCCATGTTCCCTTTTCCCTGAGCTTGGGAGCAACTTCTCCCTGTAAATCTATTCCTGTTTTTTCACCGATTCCAAATTTGTGTAAATAATCATACAGTCTGTCTGCCCCCAATTTTTGCCCGACAAAAGACATTCCCACGTTATCCGACTCCACTATTACATCAGTCATGGTTATGCCCGGATGGTACCTGTCATTCCAGGTTTTGATCAAATATTTGTCTACTTTGAGAGCACCGCTGCATATATCGCAGCTTGTCTCGGGTTGAACTACCCCGGCATCAAGCCCTGCCGCCATTACGGCGACTTTCAGTATTGATCCCGGTTCGAAGGAATCCGAAATGACGGGGTTTTTAAATAGTGAGTTGCTATACCCCGAGTATTTTGCGGGGTCAAAAGAAGGGAAACTGGCCATCGCCATGATGCTCCCGTCGGCAGGATCCATTACAGTAACGCTTCCTCCCAAAGCGCCGTATTTCCCAATCCCTGCGGCTAAACCTTTTTCAACTGCCACCTGAATCCTTTTATCGATACTTGTTTCCAGATCTACCCCGGAAACTGCGTTTACCTCTTTGGTCCCGCCCAAAAGAATGGGTGAGCCGAAGGCATCTTTTTGACCTCCGACAAACCCGGGCTTTCCGCTTAAGGGCAGGTCATAGTAGCCTTCAATGCCAAAGTACCCTATATCGCTCCCCTTCTCGTCTTTACCTACAAAACCCAGGATCTGGGCGGCACTGCTGGCTTCGGGATAGTATGAAGATTCCTGCGCATCAAACCCGATTCCCCCGATGTTCAGCGCTTCAATATTCCTTTTCACTTCATCGTTAACTTTCTGTTTTAGGGCAATCCAGCTGACGTCTCCTCTCCCCAGGATGGTCTCAAGTCTTTGGGATTCCGCAAGGAGCGATCCGGCATCACCCGGGTCACTTACAAAAAAGGGGGAGAGTTTATTTGATATTTCGCGCGGGGTAAGTTCTATCTGACGCGGGTTGGCCCAGATCAGCCACGCCTGGGTTCTGACAACCCAGAAGCTTTTATCGGAAGCCAGAATATTCCCCCTGGGGGCTGCAATGATCTGAGACGAATTATATTGGTTTTTGGCCTCATCCGACAGGCTGGCTCTTTTAATCACCTGCCAGTAAAAAAGTCTTATAGAAAGGGCCGCAAAAAGAAGCAGAAACACTATGGAAAGTATCCGTATTTTTAGAAGCATTTTTCTGTTTACGGGAGCTTAGCCACCGATTCGGGCAAAGCTACGTACACCAGATTTACGGGTTTTACATAACCCAAACTCCCGCTTTTTTCCTGCAGCTGGTCCATTGACAGAGTCTTAACCAGCGTACCTTCAAGGTACCTTTTTTGATCGGAGAGGCGTGCCTGCTCTTTTTGGAGGCTGGAGACTTCAGCTCCCGAGGTTGCGGTTGCCACGGTCATAAGTACGGATGAAACCGCCATGGCTCCCAGGAAGAATATGAGCATGTATTTTTTTATGTTTTTCATTTATTGAATTATTCTTATAATCAAAACTTCAAATTCTCTGTAAAACCCGCATCTTTGCGCTTCTTGCGCGTCTGTTTACACCCAACTCGGCCTCCCCCGCCAAAATCGGCTTAAAAGTCAAGATCTTCGCTCCTTCTTTGGTTTTCTGTCTAAAAAAGTTTTTGACTATAGCATCTTCTCCGGAATGGAAGCTTATAACAACCAGCCGCCCGCCTCTGGCTAGTAAACCGAATGCTTTAGGCAAAACCTCTTCTAAATTTGAAAGTTCACTGTTAACGGCTATTCTTAATGCCAGAAAGGGTAAAGTTGCTTTATGTAAACCCTTTTTGCCGATTTTCAAGTCTTCGGAAATTTCCAGCATGTCTCCGACAGTTGCTACCGGTTTAGCGGCTCTTGAATGTAATACCCTGCCGGCAATCCATTTTGCGGAACCCGGGTCAAGAGTTATCTTAAAAAGCTCCTCCAGTTGGTCCTCCCTTAGGACGTTGAGTAAATCCGCGGCCTTCACCCCCTGAACCCCGGGATTAATCCTCATGTCAAGCTCTGCTGACGGATTTTCAAAAGAAAAACCTCTCGTTAGATCCTTAAGGTGGATATTGGTTACCCCAAGATCCAGCAGAATTCCTTCTACCGGTACCCAACCGTACTCCTTGGCTACCGTATCAATATTGATAAAATTATCGTTAACCAGCCTGCATTTGCCTTCTTCTATGTACTTTGCGAGTCTTTCTTCCGCTACCCTTAACATTTCCGGGTCCAGTTCTATTCCCAGAACTTGTCCTCCTCTTTTGACTATCTCCAAAGTGTGTCCGCCGCTGCCGAGAGTTGCGTCAATATATTTGCGGGTCTTTTCAATGTGCAAAACCTCAATAATCTCATCTACCAGCACCGGCTCGTGGTAATTGTTATTTCTCATTCCTGCTTAAGTTTTCAATGTATTCCTTGGTCGACTTGGCCAGCTCCGCCGATTTTTCGTCCCAAGCGGCTTTTGACCAAATTTCTATTCTATCGACAAGTCCGACAAAAACAGCTTCCTTGCCTAACGCGGCATAGGCCGACAGAATTTCGGGTATAACTATCCTGCCTTGCTCGTCCGGTTCGGTTTCAAAAGCACTTCCCAAGATAAAACGCTCAATATCGCGTACTCCGAAACCGGCTGTTTTTTTCCCGCCCGTCAGTCTTTCCAAAAGCCTTTCCCAAAAAGCCGAGCTGACCAATATCAAACAGTCTTCATACCACTTCGCTAAAATGGGACTTGTCCCAAGTTCTTTTAAAAATTTTTTAGGTACTGCAACGCGTCTCGCGTCGCTTAAATTGCCCAAATATGATCCGATTAGCATGTTAGTCCTTGGGCAGGGACTCACCACTTTTTACCACTAGACACCATTTTGCAATGTTTTCACAATGTTGTCAAGTATTACTTCACGATTTTCACTAAGAAGTGCCACGCAGTTTCGAAAATAAGAAAGTTTGAAGTTACTGAGCTAGCTTTCCCGGGTGAGGTTTTCCGTCGGATGCAAAAACTCCGTATCCGTTTTGCCAAACCACATAGGCCGAAGGGTCGGGCTCAAGAAAAGTCTGCATTGTAACAAAAAATACGTCCTTCGCTATTTTATCCAGTGTGTAGGTAAAATTGCCGTCGATTGAGGTCAGTACCGTTTCCGCAGTTTGCAGATGAAAATCCGTGGACAGCCTGCCTATGGACTTGCCGCCTTCATCCCTAAAGGTCAGCGTCATTGTTCCCTGCGAAACCCCCGCATCATACCTGAATTTACCTGATGATTCCGATCCCAAAAGTAGTTTTCTTTCTATATCAGGTCCCGTTAGGGCTACCGTTCCTGGAACTCCCTGTTGTCCGCCGTCGCTGGTACTATATACCAGTAGATAATCCATTGAGGCTGCCCCGGGAACGTCTATCTTCTGAACCTTTAAAACCAGCCAATGGCCCAAGGAACCTTTAACATCGGACTTATCTGTAGGCGTAAGCGTAACTGCCGGCCACTGGGACTGGGGAAGAACACTTACGTTGGTTTCTTCCTCACCGGTTGGCGGAGTTTTGCTCTTTAAACCCTTTGCAACGAAAAAAACCGCCACCAGGAGAATAAAAACACCGATGCCGATAAACGGAATATATTTTTTCATTCTAGTTTATTTTCAAAGTATTCCGCTAGTTTGTCAATACTCACCCGTTCCTGCTTAGCGGTATCCCTGTCGCGTACGGTAACGGTGGCATCATCCAGACTTTGGAAGTCAACGGTTACACACCAGGGCGTTCCTATCTCGTCCTGGGCAAAGTAGCGCTTGCCAATATTTCCCCTATCATCCCAGACTACGTTAAGACTTTTTTTCAAACTAAAATAAACCTCCCTCGCTTTTTCAATCAGTTCGGGTTTGTTTTTAAGTAGAGGAAATACTGCAACTTTGTAGGGGGCAAGCTTCGGGTTGAGTTCAAGAATCAACCTTTCCCCTTCTTCTTTGTATGCATCGATTAAGAAAAAAAGCATGGCCCTATCAACCCCTCCTGATGTTTCAATGACCCACGGGGTAAATTCTTCATTGGTAATTTCGTCTTTATATTTCAGACCATGGTTTTTGAGATCGTAGTCACCCCGGTGGTGAATTCCTTCAAATTCGCTCCAGCCAAAAGGAGCTTCGTATTCAAGATCCGTTGCAAATTTAGCGTAATGAGCCCGCTTTTCCGGCTCATGTTCATGAAATCTCAGTTTGTCCGGGTTTATTCCCAGATCGGTGTACCATTTTTTCCGGACATCCTTCCAAAACTCAAAAGTGTCTTTACTTTTTTCCTCATCCGGGCGGACAAAGTACTCAAGCTCCATTTGTTCAAACTCGCGTGATCGGAAAGTAAGATTGCCCGGCGTTATTTCATTCCTGAAAGCTTTTCCGATTTGGGCGATGCCGAAGGGAATCTTAATGCGCGTTGAGTCCACCACGTTTTCGAAGTTTACGAAAACTCCCTGCGTAATTTCGCCTCTAAGATATGACTTTTCTTTCGGTTCGGTGGTCCCGAGAAGAACCTCCGTCATCAGGTTAAAAGTTTTTGCTTCTGTCCAAATATCCTTTTTGTTTTCGTGAACCTTTTCATGGTCTACTTTATCCTTGGCGCTATCGGCTTTAAATCTTTTATGGCAGATCTTGCACTCGACCAATGGATCCGCAAAAGCTTTGAGGTGTCCCGATTTTTTCCAGACTTCCGGGTTCATAATTATGGCCGCATCCATTCCGATAACGTCTTCCCTTTCGTAAACCGTGGATTTCCACCACTCCTTTTTTATATTGTTTTTGAGTTCAACTCCGAGAGGTCCGTAGTCCCAGAAGCCTTGATATCCGCCGTAAATTTCGCTTCCCTGAAAAATAAAACCGCGCCTTTTGGCCAAAGAAGTAATTTTCTCCATCACGCCGGGTGACAAGCTCTGCTTATCAATATCCATATGCGTAAATTATATCATCATGGGAATTATTTATGCCAACTCTCTTGTATAATATTATTCATGATGAAAAAACCGGTTATTAGTTTACTTTTATCCGGTGTTTTTATTCTGGGATTCTTGGCTACCTATCTGGCTCTTACATTTTCAAAAGTTTTTGTTAAAAAATCAGCCGCTATTACGTCTCCTACGCCAAATTCCTACTCTGAAGCCACCCCCGCTTCAATCACCAACCCGAAGGGGGTTTTTAATTTGGTATTCCTGGGTTACGGCGGAGCCGGCCACTCCGGTTCTTATCTTACCGACAGCGTTATTATCGTACATGTCAATACAAATTCGGGGAGTGCCGCTCTGATTTCCGTTCCCAGGGATCTTTGGATTCCGGGAAACCGCAAGCTTAATGCCGAAGCAGTGAATGTCGGGTTCCAGGGCGTGGGCAGCTCCATCCAAAATATAACGGGACAATATATCAATTATTTTGTGTCGGTTGATTTCGGAGGGTTTACGAAAATTATCGACAGCCTTGGAGGAATTACCGTTGATGTTCCCAAAGCTTTTGATGATTCTTTTTACCCTATAGCAGGAGAGGAAAATAACACCTGCGGCATTTCCGAAGAACAAATCAATGCTTTTAAGGCGCAATTTACGGGGTTTAATCTGGAAAAACAGTTTACGTGCCGGTATGAACGCCTGCATTTTGATAAAGGTCCTGCAAATCTTAAGGGAACTACGGCTATCAAATTCGTCCGGTCGCGGCACGGGGACAGTGATTTCGGAAGATCTCAAAGACAATTTGCGGTACTGATGGGAATTGAGAATAAACTGATTTCAGTTAAATCCCTGGGTAAGCTGGATGAAATTATAAATATCCTTTTGGGAATCGTTAAGACCGATCTGACGGCGGGAACGATTAAGACTTTGCTTGAAGTTTTCGGGGATCCGGGCAAGTACCAGATAAAGCAAATTCAACTGACTACGGAAAATGTCCTTAGTGAAGGCAAAAGCAGCGACGGACAATATATCCTGATTCCGAAAGCCGGAAATCTTAATTTTTCCGAAGTTAAAAGCTACATTAACGCCAATCTTCAGTAGTTGGGTAAGGTCAGTCCGGTAAGATATATACGTCCTGGCGGGTATCGCTTACGGTAACTTTCTCCCCTTCCCCTTTTATAATTCTTTCGTAGGGCCGGCAGGAATAACATCCGCCTTTGGGGCATTTGAAGTGGTTTATCTGCCTGGCGAGCTTGATTCTTCTGGCAACCGCATATACTTTTTCAAAAGATTTTTCCATGTCCGGCAATTTCTTATCGGTAAGGCCTTCGTCCCTATCCAGATACCAATATGACGCTGCCGATACTTTTTTGCTTTGCGTATTTGTTGCCAGTAAAAGATAAATGGGAAGCTGGAGTGAATCTTCGGGTTCTTCGTTTTTGCCGGTTTTGAAGTCAATTATGTGAACGGAATCATCTTTTTGCCTATACTCCAGCCAGTCTATCTTGCCGCAAAGAATAATATTGTCTTCTTCCGAAAGAAAATAATACGGAAGGTTCATACTTGATTTTATTTTAATGGCCGGCCGCTGAACCGGACCGGGATCCTCCTGAAGATTCATGAGCATCTGATTTGCTCTTTGCCTGTAAATCATTTCCTCCGAGTGGGTTTTAAATCCCCCTTTTTTGCCGGTAACCTTCAACCATACGGGGTCCAATCTTTTAACAAGCGATACTTTTAATCTTTCACCGGCAGGAAGGGAGGCCAAAGACTCAATCACTTCGTGGACCGCCTGGCCAAGCGCCAGGGGGGGTGAGGCAATCGTCATTTTGTGGCCGGTTTTGGGATCTTTATAAACATTCCGGAGAAAGTAAGCCCTGGGGCATTTTAAAAAATCCGATATGGAAGAGTGGGAAACCCAGGTGGCGGAATATTTGTCGGGTGCCATAAATTTATTTCCTGATTGGTTTTTTTACAAAAAACAGCAAAAGACCTAAAATTACGGCAGATGCTGCAATATATACCCAAAGGGTCAGAAGGGCCTGAATGATGGGAGGCGCAACTATTCCGATAATCGAATCGCCCATTACAGGACTTACCGGAAGATCCTTGGCCATGTTAATCCTCATGACCGTTCCCGCACCCGCGGCGGTGAGTGCCAAAACTCCCGAGATAACTAGGGCCATTCCCGGGGCAACCAACCTTTTTCCGGAACCGGCTGAAATATATAAAAGAAATAATAATAAAACTATTAGTAAGGATGCGGTTACAAAAAGCATCCAACTGACAAACCCGACTTTGGAAACCAACTGAATTTGGGAAGAGGAAATTCCCTGCATGTTAAATTCTTTAAGTAAGGCTGTCAGACTCATTTCGGTTCTGATTTTACTGAAGCCTACGGAAAGCAGCGACTGGGGAATTTTATTCACCGGGATATAAACGATAAGATCATCCGCTTTCCCGTTTGCATACCGTAAAACATTATCGATGTTCTTACTGACAGTGTCCTCGAGGTTTTCCGGAGTTATCAAATCCGTCAAAATTTCCACATCGCCGGCTCTGCCTCCTTCATCGATTGTTTGTGCCTCCAGGTTTTTATTAATGGAGGCGGAAAGAGCAAAAAAGGTATTGCCCGAACTGAAAGTTTTATCCCAAAAAGAAGGCGTCAGAAGCTGGAATCTCAGGTTGACCGCAAGAAGAAATATTATAAAGACCGGAATAAATATAATTATCAGAATAAGCCTTGCGAGAAATTTCATGATAGTTTCACCGAACCTGACATATCGTCTTCCCGTCGGAAGATGATATTGCATAACTAGTATACAATGAAGGGAAGGAATGGGGGTGATAAATATGGCAGGATATAAAGGCAGCCTGGAAAAAGATACTCTGGAAAATACATTCTTCCGGCATGTCATCTACACCGCACCGCATTCCCAGCTGGTTCTCATGAGTCTGGCTCCCGGGGAAGAAATCGGAATGGAGGTCCATACGGATAACGATCAGTTCTTGCGATTTGAGGAGGGAGATTGGGAAGCTGTAATTTCCGACGAGAAATTCACCGGAACCTCGGGCGATTGTGTAATTATTCCTGCGGGGAATTATCACAATGTAATCAATACCTCAAAAGAAAAGAATTTGAAGCTTTACACTGTATATTCTCCGGCGCACCACCCGGACGGGACAATCCACAAAACCAAGGAGGAGGCGGTGCAGAACGAAAAAGCTGATTAGCGGCCAATCTAAAACAGGCTGTGTTGGAGCGTGGATGGATCTTCTTTGGGATATGAAAAATCCAGTTTGATTTCGCGTATTTCGTTCCAAAAATCGGTATATTTCAGAATTCCGTTAGTAAGGACGTAGTCGTAAATGTCGCGGGTAATGGCAACATCCGATTCACAATATTTTTTGAGTTTTGCCAGACTTTCTTCCGTACCCTCATTCCAGTATTTAATCGCGTCGGCTCCGCTGCCGCTTTTGGCGCTTCCCAGGGTAGCCTTGGCCAGACTGTCAAGAGACATCCTTTTACCTGCCGCCTCCTTGATTTGTACCAGAATGTCAAAATGCTTCAGTTTCGACCAATGCTCCGGGAAATAAGGCGAAAGGGCGGGAACATCAAATCCGACGGAGTTAAAACCTATGATTCTGTCGGCTTTTTCAAAAAGTTCAAACATTTCGGGAAAATCTTTCTCCCAATAACTGTTCATAACGCCCCGAATCTCCTGAAAAGAATCATTCAGGGTCCGGCTGTAGACTGAACAAACCGACACTCCGAGTTTACTAGGGTCGTATCCTTCTATATTGTCAAAAAATTTCTTTGTTTCCGTATCAAAAATTACTTCAAACATGTGTTCACTATTTTACGCATGCTGACGGCTTTTTTCAAACTTTGGATAAATACGGTTATTTTTTCCTGAAGAAATGGCTGGCAATGAAGAAAGCTATCGACGTAAGGACAACGGCAGGACCCGACGCAATTCCAAAATTTCTGGCGAGTAAAATTCCCAAAACAGCCGAGGCGATTCCAAAACCCAATGACAATAGGTGGTAACTTTTTAAACTCTTCGAGAGTTGCTTTGCGGTAACTGCCGGAACAATAACCATTGCCCCGGTAAGAAGCGTGCCCAGGAATTTAACTCCCAGTGCAACAACCACGGCAACAAGTAAAAGGTAGATTAAATTGATCTTACTTATGTTTACTTTTTGAGACTTGGCAAGGTCTTCCGAAACCACTCCGAGTAGAAGTTTTTTGGAAATGGCGGCAGTGACAGTAAATATCGCGAGAGTCCCGGCCAGTACCATTACTCCGTCGAGCATGCTGATTTCGTCTATATTCCCAAAAAGAGCTTCCAAAAGATCCGGTTCGGGGGTCAGAAGAAGACCGATCGAAAGGCTGGCCGTAAAAAATACCCCAACCAAGGCCTCGGGGTAAACTTCCGAATGGTCACTTAGGTACCATATCCCAAAAGTGGCGATGACTAGTGCAACAAGAGCTCCAAGTATCGGGTTAGCCCCGATTGTCAGGGCAACGGCAATTCCGGGTAGGGCCACGTGGCTTAAGGCGTCCCCGACAAGAGACATCCGCTTTAAAACCATGAAACTCCCCAAGTATCCGGAAGCCGCCCCTACCAGAGCCCCGACCAAAAGTAAAAATATCAAATTATTATCCATGGTTGTGTTCTTCCGGATGTTTATGAGGAGTTAGCTCCTCGTGCTTATGCAAATGAACGTCTTCTCCGTATAACTTTGCCAGAGTTTCTCTACTCACCACCGTCATCGGTGGCCCAAAGGAAATCTTTTCCTTATTAAGACATAAGACATTATTCGCGTAATGGTTTACAACCTGAAGCTCATGGGAAATAAATATGATTGTCAGGTCATCCTCCGCCTGAAGCTTATGGATAAGGTCATAAATCGTCTCCTCCCCGGTCACATCAATTCCTGCCGTGGGTTCATCAAAAAGAAGTACGTTGGGCTTTCCCAAAAGGGCGTAGGCAATTAAGACTCTCTGAAGCTCCCCTCCCGAAAGGTCCCCCATGCGGGTATTTAGTACCCTTTTGTCATTATGCAGGTGTTTTGCCTGTTCCAAAAAGCCGACTGATCTAATGACTTCATAGATTTTTGCCTGTTTCTTTTCTTTAAAATGAAAAAAATCATTTACCGTCAGGGGGAGGTCTTTTGCAACGGCCAGCTTTTGAGGTACGTATCCGATTTTTGCATCCTCCGCCCATTCGACTTTCCCGGTAAACGGGATCAAACCGAGAAGCGCCCTGAAAAGTACGCTTTTGCCCGCACCGTTGGGACCGATTATTGCCAAAGTATCGTCCCTGACTACTTCAAAACCGATATCTTCAAGAATTACATGATTGTCAAACTCAACTCTAAGGCCCGATACGGTTAAGATATTGGGTTTGGGTTCCATAATTTTATTGTATCATTCTTTCCCCCACCCTTTTGGAATAAATCGCGCGTTCGATAACCTCTTCCAGTTTTTCGTCGGGATCCAAAAGGGGCTTACTGCTCGGCCAATAGCCCAAAGTAATAAGGAGGGAGGTGATAAAATCCAGGCGCAGCTTTTTGAGCATTTTTGCGGTTTTTAATTTAGAAAGCGTTTCAAGGAGTAAATTGTAAATATCGGCTTTTTCTTCCCCGTCATGAGTAATCCTGCCAACTACCTCCATCAAATAGTAAGCAAGGGAAATTCTCCGTAAACTTTTCCTTATTTCGGCAAAGTCTTCAATAACCTCTGCTTCTGTAATGATATCGATTCCCCTGCCGCGTGCGGCTTGGAATTTAATTTTATTGAATACCTCAACGTGCCCCCTTTTTTTACTTTTGGGGCGGCGGATTCCTTTGGCTATAAGGCTGACTTTACCGAAACTTTTGGTGTAAAGAACCAAAATTCTGTCCGCTTCACCGAAATTGCGCCTCGCAATGACAACTCCTTCAGAAGTGTAGGCCCGGGGCTTCATAAAAAGACTTGCATTTTATTTTTCATTCCTTAATACCTTTCTTTAAGCTTGTAATAGGTTGCTCTGCCTTTCCCCTTTCTCTCTATCAGTCCCATGTCTACAAGTTTCTTTAAATCAAGGCTTCTGGTGGCTTTGGCCCGGTCTGTAAGTTTGGCATAATCGCGCTCTGAAATGTAACCTTTTTTACTGATAAATTCCATGATTTTTTTATGGTAAATCATCATTTCGGTTTTTGGACTGACGGAAACTTCCGGCAAAAGTTTTTTAACTCTCAAGAGTTCGTCAATTATTCCATCGGTGAAGTACTCCAACCATCCGGTAAAATCAATTGAGTCTACCTTATCATAATAGTTGCCTAAAATGCCTACGTTACTGAAATAGTTCGTTACATTTTTGTTGTAGTAGTTTTCGAAGCTGAAAAGGCTGAACGTGTTAAGTGCCATTTCTGCCAAAAGAACTTTTGTTGAAAGCCTGGCTGCCCTGCCGTTACCGTCCATAAAAGGGTGAATAATTACAAATTGTTTATGAAAAATGCCTGCAAGGATGAGCGGATCAATCTTGCCTTTACTGCCGGTAATAAAATCCGCCAGGTCTTTCATCAGCCGGGGCACATCTTGGTAATCAGGCGGCCAATAGATTGTTTTTCTGGTTTTGGGATCGTTTATAAATACCGGCTCTAATCTTAATTTTCCAAGCTGATATTTGGGTAGCAATTTATCAATTACCTGTTTATGAATTGATAAAATCAAGCCAAGGTTGAAAGACACGGATCCTTTTAGTAATTTTTCATTTAATTCTTCCAGAGCCCGGTTGTAATTTACCACTTCTTGTTCATTGCTTCTTAAGTTTTTGGGCTGGGTTTTTAGAATCCGCTTTACATCCGTAAGCGGCAACGGGTTACCTTCGATGCTGGTTGAAGTGAAAGTTGAAATTTCCCGCGCGCTTCTTTCTAGTTCATAAAAAACAACTTTAGGAAATTTGTCATTATTGAGGTCGGAAACGATTGAATTAATTTGCTTTATATTGGCAAGCAACCTGTCTGTTATCGTGTATTTGGGCTTGAACATATAGACGAATTATAGACGATTATTAGACGATTTGCAACCTTTTTACGGCTAAATGGGTTAAACTTGACGTTGCCACTAATGCTCCGGCGGCCTTGATAATTCTTTATCTGTACTTCGTCAAAATTCAAAACACCTGTGTCACAAACAAGGAAATCAAAGTCCTATTTTAATTTCCTTATCAGTTTTTAGATAAAACTCTTCCGTGTGTTTGCCAAGGTTGACCGTGTATAAAAACCCGTCGGTTCCGGGCTGTTTTTGTATAAGAAGGTTGTATTGGCGGGACACCTTAAAAGGCAATTTATATTGGAAAGTGACCTTTGCCACTCCTTCCGGCCTAAGCTGGAAAAATCCGGCAAAAACGGTTTTTCCCAAATCTTCATATGGGTCCTCTTTGGCCTCAAGTCCTTCGGAAGTAATCAGGCTGCTGCCCTTAGGGACATAAATTCTCACCCAGGTAGGCAGAACCGAATTAAGCCAGCCGTCCTGCTTCTCGGGGTTTTTGTAGGTAATCGTTACGGTTTTGGTTACACTCCCGTCACCGGAAACTTCTATATCCTGCTCTACCTCCTCATATGCATAAAGGTTGGATTTGCGTCCCCCCAGGTTGGCGTCACTGATATGAAGATAGTCCCCGTTATAATCCTTTATGACTCCTCCAACCCCGAATCCGGCAACGGCAGCTTGGGTTTTTGCATCCAATAGGTAGAAAAGTACGTGTTTTTCTATCAGGGAACTGAATGCCGCCTCCATTAAGGCGGGGAGTTTTTCCTTCGGCTGTCCCAGGGCGTTTGCCAAAATCGAATTCATGAGAGGCCCGATTATTTTCTTCCTATTGTCGGAGTTCGGGGGCCTTAGGATAATCTTTCCCGTAAGGGGATCCCAGATAATGGGTCCTTCCACGTCAGCGAATGCCTCAAGTTCGTGGATAACCTGGGGGCAGTTACATTGCGGGTCTATCTTTGTACTGAAATTGCCGAAGCCGGGAACGCCGATGGGGCCTATTACATCCAGCAGGTTTACGAGAAGCTGAGTATCAACCGCAATGATTCCGTCGATGTTACCTATTCCGACCTGCTTAACCGCCGGAACCACATCCTGCATGCTGACTGCAAAATCCGGCGACCAGTTCATGTCCCTTAACCTCAGGTTCGGAGACAGTATATAGGGGCCTTTGATGTATTTGACAATGGGGGCCGGGGCCGGCTTGGAGGGCTTATATTGGGCATCAAGCGAATAAATGTCGCTACTGGATACCGGATTAAACTTCGCCTTGTCCACTTTCATTATCGCGTAGGCCGTCATAAATCCCCCGGTGGGTCTTAATTCCTTGTCGTTTTGAAAAAGCAGGAGGTAAGTCCGCGGGGAGTCCATTCCCAGTAAGTATGGTGTAGCCTCCAAAAAAGGTTTACTGTTCACAATGAAAGCGGAGGCTTCGCTAACCAAAGCCTGAACTTTTTTTATCTGGGACCTTAGGGGTTTATCCTGAAACTTGTCGGGGTATCTGTCCGGGTTAATTTGGCTTAGTTCATCCTGAACTTTTTTAACGTCTGCCGATATGGAATCGATCCTGGGCAGAAGATCCGGAATTGTTTTAACAACAAAATCTATCCTTTCCTGGGTTGTCTGTTCCCCTGTTTTTGCGGCCAAAACGTTGCCGGAACCGTCTTTAAAACCCAAAAGGTCGGCATAGGGCGCTACTACCGTCAGGACGGTGTCGCCTGCGGAAAGTCCCGCCTGTCCCGCGGCAATCCCGTGACCGACATCCCCGATATAGGGCCCCGCAAAGGGAATGTATTTTTCCCAGGCAATGAGTTTATAAACGGAAGCCAGTCCGTTTAGGGATTTTCTGGTATTATCAAGCTCCGATTTAATATTAACCAGGTCCTGGGTTTTTGCAGAATCGTTAAGTTTGCCGACGCTGACAAGAAGGCTTTTTGCCTTCTGGTAAAAAAGGAGTCCCGAAATTAGGTTAAAAAGCAAAAAAACGCCGATTACTCCCAGGGCAATCAGCAGGGCCTTTTTCTTTGGGTTCGGATTTTTTACTATTCTGTTGGAAACTTTGTCGGATATTTTAATAGTTGGTTGGGCATCTTTTTGATCAACATTCCGGCCGACATTTTGAACATCCTTTTGATCAATGTTTTGATCAGCGTTTTGATCAATGTTTATTTTAGGAACCAAGGAAGTTTCCTTCCGGGTAATTTTTTCATCACCGTTCTCCAATTTAATTTTAGGCAAGAGTACACTTCCTTCTGGCATCATTCATGATACAACAAATTATACGGCGCCGACACCGCTAATCATGGCGATCGGGGTTTTAAGAATAATAACAATGTCCGTCCAGAGGGATTTCTTTCTGGCATATAGGGCATCCATTTCTATCCTTTTGTCAAAATTAATATTGCTTCTTCCTGTAACCTGCCACTGCCCCGTTATTCCGGGTTTTACGGTCTGGGTTTCTATCACAAATTTGTGCGTCCCCGGGTACCTTCTTTGCTGCTCTTCTATCTCATCGGCGTGATACGGCCTGGGGCCCACCAAACTCATTTCTCCTTTTAAGACATTGAAAAATTGGGGGGTTTCATCAATGGAATACTTCCTCATAAATTTTCCGAATTTGGTTACCCTGGGATCCTCGTGAAGCTTAAAGCTAGATTTTTTATATTCGTTATACAACTTCTTAAACCTGGGATCTTGGGTTAACAAATAGTCCGCATTTACCGCCATCGAACGGAATTTATACAGCCTGAATATTTTTCCGTTTTTGCCGATACGTCTCATGTGCGAATTTGTTTTTTCAACAAGCACCGGCCCGGGGGAGGTAACGCTAATTACTACTGCCGTAAGGATCATTACCGGAGAGAAAACAATGATGAGAAGTACTGAAAGAATTATGTCCATAATTCTTTTTGTAAGGGTGTAAAACATAAAGTTGGTGTTACAGAAGATCAGCTCTTTTCTCCTCTTTCAGTTTTTCAACAATCTTTTTGACGCTCTGCGCCCTGCTTTTGGCACATATCAGAAGTACGTCCTTTGTGTCAATTACGGCAATATTGTCAACATCTACGATTGCTATTACCCTTCCGCCGGTGTGGATTATGGCGTCTGAAGTATCTATGTTTATAACCTCGCTGGCATTTTCACCTTTGACTATCACATTTCCGTTTGTGTCTTTATCCAGATTTTCCCAAACTTCCTTCCAATCCCCGATATCCGTCCATCTATAATCGGCAATAATCATTATAAAATTTCCGGCCTTTTCGCTAACTGCGTAATCCACCGAAATATCCGGAAGTTTTTCATAAACATTCTTCATTACTTCCTCTTCTTTCGGCGAACCTGTGACTTTTGAGATTTCCTCCATTCCTTTTGCTATCTCCGGAGCGTGCTTGGAAAGCGCCGCGAGAAAGGCCTTTGCCCCCCAGACGTACTGATTCGCGTTCCAAAAATAGTCTCCCGACGCAACATATTTTTCGGCTACTTTAAGTTCCGGTTTTTCGGTAAAAGCATCCAGCTTAAAAATATATTTTCCTCCGACATCGGCTAATCTTTCCCCCTTCTTTATATAACCGTAGCCTACATTTGGATAAGTTGGTTTTATCCCAACCGCAAGAAGCAGGTCTTTTCCAAAAACGGCTTCAGCTGCTGCAAAAAGATTCTTAAAATACGCCCTCTGCGGATCAACCAGGTGGTCGGCTGATTCATTTAATATAACCGCATCCGGATCCTTTTTCGAGATATACAAAGCTCCGAGAGCGTGCGCGGCGGCTGTATTTCTCTTCATCGGTTCGACAATAATATTTTTTGGCAAAAACTCGGGGATTTCCTTAATAATCTCTTTTTTGTACGCATCACTTGTGGTTACGGCAAAAATCTTATCCCAGTCGATAATTTTATTAAAACGGTAAGCTGTTATTTGAGTTAGGGTCTTATCATTAAAAAGCCGCAAGAATTGCTTTGGAGAGCTGTTCCTGGAAACCGGCCAGAGACGCGTTCCCCCTCCCCCCACTACCATCAAACCGAAGATGTGCTTTTTATAATCGTCTTTTTTCAGCGGGTTAATCTTCCCTAAAATTTCTTTCAACCTCATTAAGATATTCTAGCATTTTTCACGAAATCAACAAATTCCTTCTTAAATCTCTCTTTTGAAAATCTTTTTGCATTTTCCGTTAAATTTTTATGATCGAACTTCATTTTTTCGAATTTTTTGACTGCATTAACCAAGCTTTCAGATTCCTGCTTATCAAATAGCACCCCGGTAATACCCGGGGTAACCGTATCAAGTGCTCCTCCTTTTTTATAAGCGATTACAGGCACTCCTGCGCTTTGCGCCTCGGCAGCAACAATTCCAAAATCCTCTTCCTGGGGCATAATGAGTGCTTTTGCACCCGAATATAATTTTCTTAATTTTTTATCATCAACCTGACCGAAAAATTTAATATTACTGCCGGCAATTCTTTTAAGTTTTGCCTCCTCGCTCCCGGATCCTACTATATAAAGCGGATATTCCAATTTATTGAATGCCCGAATAGCCAGATCTACCTTTTTGTAAGGGATAAGCCGGTTAACAATCAAATAATAGTTTCTCTTTCTTTGCCTCTTTAACTCAGAGCTGTCTGAGAATGTCATTTCAACGGGGGGAAAAATAATTTCTGATTCCCGTTTATAGTACTTTTGTATCCGATTTTTAACTGCCGTCGAAATTGCCACAATCTTGTCGGGCCTTTCCGAAGCGTTAATGTCCCAACCCCTCAAGTATTTGACGAATGGTTTTGAAAGAAAACCAAAAAAGGGAATAAATCCAAATTTACTGGGAGGATTTTTAAAATAAAAGTTCTTACCGCTCCAAAGATAACGGGTAGGGGTCAAAAGATAACAAATGTGCAGTGTTCCGGGCCCCGTCCGAATTCCCTTGGCCGCTTCACTGGTAACGGATATGACAAGATCAAAACCTGAAAAATCAAATGATTCAAAAGCCAAGGGCATAAGAGGGGCTAAAAATTCATGGTTTGACTTGGCCAGCGGGAACTTTTGAAGAAATGATGCAACCACCTCCGGAAAGACTTTTGCCCAGGGAGCTTTTTTGGCATCATAGACGGAAGCATAAAGAGGAGCCTCGGGGAAAATTTCATGGAGGGCAAGAAGCACTCTTTCTGCCCCTCCCCATTTATTTACCCGGTCGTATACTATTGCTACTTTCATACCATGATTCTACTAGAGTGCCGCTAAAATACAAAAAGTTGATTAAGCAAACATAAGATGATAGCATCGACGTCATAATATGAAGGAGGGTGAATACAGGCAGAGCTTTGGATGTTGTTCAGATATGCCGGAGGCGCTACTGCATACAGGCGACCGCTGGGATTATCCACGGTGGTATATAAAATATTTACGGGGCGAGGGCGACAGAAAATTGCCATCAGCAGTAAATAAACTCCTAAGCCATCTTCGGGACGGGGCATGGAGGTTCCAAATCTATAAGTCAGGTGCCGGAATCGGTACCGTGGAAGCGTCTGTCGAATTGGAAATTATTCAAATGGACAAAGTTGTAAAGCCATACCGTAGTTTTGTCGCAGAAAGCGATCATGGGATAATAACTGATATTGAAGATGTGCAGGGTTTTGCTGAACTATTTAAGGGGCTTGGAAACTCTTTTTTTGCAGTCTACAGAATTACCGAAAGGGGAAAGACAGTTTTGGCTGAAAACAAACTTCCCTAGTTTCAGTGTTTTGAAACAGCTTCTTCGTAAACTCCAAGGGTTTCCTTCGCCATTTTAGCCCAGGAGTACCGTTTTATAAAATCTTTGGCTTTACCGATTTTCTCAAAACGCAAGCCCGGTTCCATTTTTAATGCCTTTTCCATGGTTTCTTTAATCGAGATAGCGTCAAGGGGGTTAAAGTATATCGCATTATCTTTATAAATTTCCTTAAATACTGGGATATCTGAAGCCAGTACCAATGTTCCGGATACCATTGCCTCCAGCCCGGGCAGTCCAAACCCTTCTGAAAGTGAAGGAAATACAAAACCTACCGAGTTTTTATATAGTCCGAAAAGCTTTTCATCTGGAATAAACCCGAGAAGTTTTACAAATTTACCCGCTTTTTGATCACTAATAATCTTTTCAAGTCTCTGGGTAAATATTCCCCTCGATGATGCAATTAACAAAAATACCTGTTGAACATTATTTTTATTCAATAATACTATTGCCTCGATCAATCTTTTAAGATTCTTATGCGGATATGCATTGCCGGCGTAGACAAAGTACGGCTCTGGGGTAGAATCGCCGTTTGTAGAAATAGTTTTTACACTGGCTGCCTCATAAGTTACGGAAACTTTATTTTCAGGAATTTTGTAGTATCTAATCAGTTCATTTTTAATGGTTAAGCTGGGAACAATAATTTTTCCGGAACCTCTTACGGCATTATCAAAAACAAATCTATAACCCGACCTCTTAAAAAAATACAGATAAGGAGGCAGGGTGGTGGCAGACGCACCCGCGCTTTTATGCATCAGCATATCATGTACCGTTACAACGTAGTTGCCGCGGTAAAAAACAGGAACATTAAAATGCGGGAAGTGAACAACGTCGGGCTTTTCTTTTTTAATCAGGCCGGGGAGAACGGCTTGCTCCCTTAGGCCGTAATGGCCAAAGTCGGCAAGTACTTTTCTCCAGTTGGAAGGCAGGGATAAACCGTCAAAATATTTCTTCCGAAGGAGTAAAACGTAATTGTTTTTGGCATCAAGTTTACCCAGTTCGTTTACAAGGTTAATTAAATACCTGCCCAAACCCGCATTTTCCAAACCGTAAAGCCTTCCGTCAATCAAGATTCTCATGATTTGTCTTGCACGATTTCCCCGTAAATTCTGTCGAGTTTTTCTGCGCTTACGTACCAGGTATAATTTCTTTCCACAAACTTCCGCCCGCTATCTCCAAGTTCTTTGGCTAACTTAGGATTTCTCAAAACTTCTACTGCAGACTTTACCAGGTTCTCCAGATTATCCGTAATCAAGGCTTCCCTACCGTTTTTAACTCCCAATCCTTCAGCCCCAACCGAAGTGGTAACAACGGGCAAGGCAGATGCCATTGCTTCAAGGATTTTAAGTCTCGTGCCTCCGGGACCCTGAATCGGTGTAACAAGTACCGTGGACTTTCTATATGCGTCCCTGATGTCCGGCATTCCCTCGGTTACTTCGATATCCCCGCTTGTTAAACTCTTTATGTAGTCAGTCATGTGCATGCCGACTATCCACAGTTTCGCATTTACCACATCCTTTTTAATTTTCGGCCAGACTTTATTGACCAGATCCTCAACCGCCTCAATATTTTGCAGCCAGGTGAAATTTCCGACGTAAAGAACCCTGGGAGGATCTACATCTTCCTTCTTTTTAGCTAAAAAGTAATTTGCATCAATTCCGTTTGGCACGATATCGATGGAAAGCCCCGGGCAAAGTTTTTCCATTTGGCTTCTATCCGAATCCGACATGGCAACAACTTTTTTCGCGTGTTTCCAAAAATATGTTTCCCAAAATTTCAATTTCATCACATCTATTTCAAGAAGCGGGGCTAGGATTTTTGGCGCCTGCTCTTCGACATAGTGCTTATAAACCAGATACTCTATTGTCTGCTCAACCAGAAGTATTGGAACTTTTGTTTTTGGTATATGCGGCATGACGTAGAATGTCTCCGCGTGGATCAGGTCGTAATTGCCCGACAAAAGCTCGTCTTTTATGGCCTTGTTTTCCTTGGTGGCCAGGTTCCTGATTACCAAAAAGGGATATGTGCTAAAACCGGTCCTTAGAATATTACTGAGTGTCCAAGGCTTTGGGGGCCGGTTAAAAACCCTGACTTTTTTGCAGAACTTTTCAAGTTCGGGTATGTATTTTCTCTCTTTGTCGTCCTTGACCAAAGAAAAAAGTGTTATTTTATGCTTTTTTGAAAGATTTTTTATCAGGTTATATGATCTGGTTTGTCCGCCGGACATCAGAGGAAAAGGCAGGTACGGAGTAAGCATTAATATCTTCATTTAATTGTTAAGGGAGAGTGAAGATCAATAATAATATATTTATCGGTTTTCTCTACGGTTTTGAACCCCGCCTGAATCATTTTTGTGTCGGCGCTTCCCAAATCCACCGATACGTAGTAATCCGCACCCTTTTTAATAATATTACCTACCGAATCGTCAATTGCGGGCCAACCCCAACGGTTGGTTGCATATAGGAAGGCTGTATCTCCGTTATAAGGCGCGATAACGAGGGCGTCCTTCGGAATAATTTTATCAACAGCCTCCCCCGCGGCAAGAATTTCCGGATGATTGATATTATAGTTTCCGACAATCTGGTTCCACCCGGTGACAAGCATGACAACGATAGACAAAACTACAATTATCCTGGTTAAAATTCTGTTAAATGTTTCGGAGTTCCAAAGATATATTGTCCCGGCCGCAAGTCCGAGCGCGATTGCCGGAATTACCAATATTTGGTAGTAATCATGCATGACGTTGGCGTCTGCAACCACTATCACATAAAAAAGTGCTCCCGCCAAAAACGCCTGGATAAATAAATTCTTTACTTTTGTATTTATTACTCCAAAGACAAATGGAATAAGGCCCATAGAGCCTAGTATTAGATGTCCCAGTCTTTCACCAAATATCCAATAAAAAAATGAGGGTTTAAAACGGATGCGATTTCCGTTAAAGGCCCATTCGTAAAAGGGAATTCCTTCAGGGAATCGTGCTACCCATATTCTCCAAAGGAAAAGTGGAATAAAGGCTAAAACAAGGTAGGCTGCGGCACCGGTAATCATTTTTTTATCGCTTAAAAACTTTTTGATGCCGTATTTTTTCAGAGCCAAATAAATTATTGGGAACAGATAAAAGCCTAAATACGGTTTAATAAGCATGGCGGCTCCCATAAAAATTGCCGAAACCCAAAGCAGGAATTTTCTATCATTAAGCGTAAATTCCAAAAATGCCCAAAGAGAAATCGCCCCAAACATCACACCCATCGGATCAGGTAAAATAACGCGGGTAAAATAAATATTAAACGGGATAAAAAGGTAAAAAAAAGCGCTTAATATTCCGCCCCATCTGCGGATTAGTCTTTTTCCGATTAAATATAGGAAAAAAGAAGTAACAAGAGCGGTTGAAATGGTAATTAGTCTGGCCCAAACTTCCAAAGAAAAATTAGGAAAGGAATTGAAAGCTATTGCGGTAACCGTGTTATAAAACGGAAATTCCACTACCCTGTAACCGTTTGGGTTAAATATTCCGGTTTGGATGCTGGAAATGTCATGATAACGCGGAATTAAAAGATTAATTCCTTGCTCGGCATAAACTCTACTGACTGAAGCCGTATCCGCCTGTCTCCATGAATGCCAATCGGCAATCGGGTTATTTATTTTGTATAACCTCACAGTGAAGCCCAATATCAATATTATTGCTAATAATAAATACTCAAAATATTTGCCTTTGTAAAACTGACTAATTTTTTTGTACATTAGATTGATCTTTTACCAAATATACGGCCAACCCCATGATTAGCCAGAATATTATAGCAAACTTGGATGCTTCAAAGACATCAATAAACACCGCATTTATAAGTATTCCGAAAAGCCCGCCGATGGCTCCCGCCACAAAACCCAATTTAACACCGGACAATTTTCCGGTAAGAGGGATGGATGAGGCAAAAACAAGTACTATCCTGACGATTATTAGGATAAAACCGGCAAAACCCAAGATTCCAACCTCGGCAAGAAGCCTTAAATAATCGTTATCAGCTGCAAGACCAATCGAGGAGTAGCCGGTTCCGATAAGGGGATCTTTCATGAAAGCCCGTATTGCTCTTGGCCACTCCATATTTAATCTGATCGAAGTAGACCTGTCTTCAATAATGGGTTTCGGGGTTGCTGCCGGTAGGGTTAGTTCCTGCGCAGAAACATTAAAATTAAAGGGGTTGGCCTCCACAATCTTGACGTTTTTGACTTTTTGAAGATAAACGTCAATTAAGCTTTTGTACCGGGCAAAAAGACTTGTGGAAAAGCCGCTTAAAACAATGCTCATAATAACAACGATGAAGATTGCTTTTCTTTTCTTTATCAGAAAAAGGGATATGCACACTGCACCCAAGTAAGAAACAAAGGAAATTCTTGAGGCGGTATTTATTAATAACCAATAACCGGATAGTGAGGCCAGAAGCAAAAAGATTTTAGACATTCTGTCTTTAACTATAAAAAGGAGGCTTATAAATATCGGTAGAACCAATACCATGAAAGCGGCAAGGTCGTAGTGCCCCGCAAAGGTAGAGGTTATCTGGCTTCCGGGGACCCATGCTAAAGCCGCCCCCTTCGAGGATTCTGAATTCTGAGTCATTATTACAGGAAAATGGAAATATTTTTCTCCTGCCCCATACAAGAAAGCTATAAAAACGGTAAGCATGAGAACCTTAATGTAAAACTCTACATTCTTGTCTTTATCATGGGGGAAAAAGGCCAAAACGGCAAAAAACGGCACAAAATATTCCACACGCCGAAGTAAATGAAGTATCCCGACATTGGGAACCACGGTTTGTGTCAGAAATATACCGGCAAGGAGAGACACCGAAGCAATAAGGAGAAAGAGGGTTATGGCCCGGATGATATCATCGCTGAATACCTTTTTTACACTTGTAACACTCCGTGTGATTTTGAAAAGAGTAAAAACTGCAGTGATTGCTAACAAAAAGTCCTCAAACCGTATCGACACATACGTTCCAGGGACATCAATAAAGGGAAATTTCGGCAAAAGAGGAATTATGATAATTAGCGCAGCAATAAGATATTTAGCAATTTGATTGAGCGACCAATTGATATTCTTCATAAATGTATAGTCTTTTTGAGCACTTTTACCGTCTTTACCCACTCACTACCCAAAATCCAGGTTAGTCCCAGAGTTAAAAGCCCTGTAAGAATCCTGACGAAAACATTTGAAGTTACATATTTAACAATTACTTTATGTTTAAATTCTTTGCCGCCGGCCACAAATGCTCCCTCCTTGGGTCCCAATTCATTGCCGGCCACAAATAAGGACTCTCGCATTGGGTGGACTATCTCCTCCAAAAAGGTGGCATGTGTTTGATCGCGGATTAAAGTTTGTGCGTCTTCCGGCGGATAATTGAGTCTTTCACCCCAGCCGAATTGCTGGGAATAGTGATTCATCAGTTGTTCTCTGGTGATATTTGTGTAGTATCCGCGCCTAAGAGGGCTTTCTTTATCCGCGGGTTCGGCAGAGGATTCAAAATCCCACAGGGTCTTCGGGAATGTAGGAGCCGGCCAGGCTAAATAAACCAGAAGGGCAATGCCGAAAAGAGTAAATACAATTTTCACCAGGTTTTTCATTATTGAAAGAGGCGGGCCCGGCCCAAAATGTAATTTGGATTTTTGTTTTTGCGCTCTCCGATCTCTTTTGCCGGTACCCCTCCAACTATCATAAAATCAGGCACGTCTTTGGCTACAACTGCCCCGGCTGCGATAACGGCACCTTTACCGACTTTGACCCCGGGCAGAATTATCACCCTGGGACCTATAAAAACATAGTCCCCGATCTCAACGGGTTCAGTCTTCGCCGAAAAATCGGCCTTTTCCAAATCGTGTTCGGAGTTATAAATCATTACTGAAGATGCAATGTCTACATGGCTCCCGATGGTAAGTGGTGCCCGTCCGTCCAAAAAAGCATGGTCGCCGATAATTGAATCATCTCCTATTCTGATTCCGCCGGGTTCAAAGAAATTGGCCCACATATGGATAACTGATCCTTTGCCTATACCCGCTCCGGCTAAGACGTAAAACAATTTACGGATGAGGTGCGACGGGACATGTCCTACCCATCTTAGGACCATCAATTCAAAATCCAAAACATAATTGTAAAGACGGTTTAAAATCTTGCCTAAAGCCTCATTATTTGTTATTTTTTTACCCGACTTATCCTTAAACATTTTAGATGCTGGTGATTATCTTTAGCGTTTCCCTGGCTGTTTTCTCCCAGGAAAATTTCTTGGCCTGCTTAAGGCCTCTTTCCATAAAACTATTATACTTCGTAACAGATGCCAAAAGCACTTCTTTCATGCCTTTGGTGATACTATCTATATCATTTGGGTTAACCAATACCCCGGCTTCCCCCACCACCTCAGGAAGGCTTCCTGTATTGGAAGCAACGACAGGCACGCCGGATGCCATTGCGTTAAGCGCGTCCAAACCAAACCCCTCCCAGAATGACGGGAGGACAAAAAGCCTGGCTCCTTTAATTAATGCGGGTTTATCCTCCTCACTGACAAAATCCGTGAATACTACCCGGTCGGTTATGCCTAATTTCTTCACTTTTTCAAAAATAGGCTCAAAAAGCCAGCCTTTTTTGCCTGCAATGACAAGTTGTAGTCCGGAATCCGGAACCGGGATTTTCGAAAAAGCCTCTACTAGACCCCCTATGTTCTTACTGGGTTTGAGTGTACCCAAATATAATACATAGTCCGTAACTATGGAGTACCTACCCCTCACACGTCGCACATCGTTATCGGTAATGTGGGTATTAAACTTACTTGCATCATATGCCAACGGTGTAACGTAAATTTTGTCCTTGGCAAGAGGATAGTGTCGTACAATATCTTTTTTTGTACTATTTGATATCGCAATGATAGCTTTTGATACAAAAATACTTATGGCACTCCAGATCTTTAACTGCCAAAAGTCTATTTTTCTGAATTGATCCGTATATTCGAGGTATCCAAGGTCCATTATCGAACATATTCGGGGTATCGAAGATATCGGAGGTACATAGTGGCTCGGAGAAAAGAAAATATCACATTTTGGCTTGTCAAAAAAAAGATGAGGGGTAAGTTTTGTTAGAATCCAGAGGGCGCTACCCCCGATGACCTTGTACTTGAAGTGCCGAGTCTCTTCCGGCATGTCTTCCATGGGCTTATCCTTCAGGTAAACTATGACCGTGTGCTTATTTTTCCACTCATCCTGTAGTATCCGTAGATTTTTCAGTAATTCGTAAGAATAAGTGTTTACTCCCACTCTTTGGCTAATATTAGCCTCATTTCCATCAATTCCGATAATCATTGGATGGCCTCCTTATATACACCAAGAGTCATTTTTGCGGTTTTTTCCCAGGAAAATTCCCCGACCCGCGTAAATCCCTTTTCGATAAGTCCCTTGGGTCCGCTTAATATTTTAGTAATGCCGTCTGCAATTGAAGCGGCGTCGTAGGGATCTACAAGTACGGCCGCCTCCCCCGCCACTTCCGGCATTGAAGAGGTGTTTGAAGTGACGACAGGTGTACCGCAGACAAAGCCGTCCAGTATTGGAATACCGTATCCTTCATACAAAGACGCAAAGATTAGGCCCCTGGAACCTGTAAGGAGAGCTTTCAGGTCGTTTTGGGGTACATGGCCCAATATCCTTATATTCCTTTCCGGTTTTATTTCAGTTTCGGAAGGACGGCCGACAAGAACCATTTTGAGTTCCTTGCCTGCGGTCGATAAATGAAATGCTTCGATAATTCTTTTTGTGTTTTTCAGCTCCGTAACTCCAATTGAAATCAAATAATCACCCTGAATTCGATATTTTTTCTTGGCGCTTGTTACTTCCGCCCCACTTGCCTTCGAAAAAGACGGCGCTTCGGGGAT
>Ga0208958_1000444_pt1 | contig 49729 bp, 59 predicted proteins | sample RifOxyB1_FD_184032 | JGI IMG/M metagenome (GOLD analysis project Ga0208958, IMG submission 184032) | Soil microbial communities from Rifle, Colorado - Rifle Oxygen_injection B1 (SPAdes) | ecosystem: Environmental > Terrestrial > Deep subsurface > Rock core/Sediment | place: Rifle, Colorado...
GCGCGCGCAGCGGAGGCGCGGATATCGATCCGCGATTGGTCGGTCGTCGTGATCCGGTCGTTCGTCCACAACAAGCACCCGCGCTCCCACGCTCGATGCACCGCGCGCGCCAGATCGCGCAGGTCGTGCGCGTCCTCCTCCGTGCGCGGGGCGGACACGAACCCGTCCGCGACGAGCGCGAGTTCGATCTGTTTCGTCGTCGTCTTGTTCGTGAGTTCCATCGTCACATCTCTGTTCTTCGGAGTCCCAGAGCCGACGTCGACATGGCCCAAGATACCGAGGAAAGCCGCTTGGCGAATACCTTCCACCTGGGACGGTGGGATCTTTTGGACCATACAGTCAGTCCCATAGAATCCCCGTCCGTTTGCGAGGCACTCCACACTGAACTCCATGCCATTCCAGGTGTACGTTGACAGTCCGCTGCCGGCGAACCCGGGTTTCCTTGTGAGTACCCGAACCTCGGTGTCCCACCGATCTTTTGGGTCCTCAAGGCCGTTGTCCAACGCCTTCCTATGCCGGGCGTAGATCTTGGCGAACTCCTGGGTGTCCTGGTCAGCGGTGGGGTCCGTGTACACGTAGCTCTTGAGTCTCGCGTCCAGTGTGATCTTCACCTACGACCTCCTAAACAGACTGGCGTGCCACCTTGGTCTCCAGGAAGATTCTGATCCCACCGTGGGTCCAGGCCAGTACAGGGCACAGAGTATTACCCTCCCTGACTCGGCCACGGCTGTCGCATCGCCGTCGGATACACTAGGAGCCCGATGCATCCATGCAGCAGAATCTTGTTCCCAGCCTCGTCCAGGACGAAGTACTCGGTCACGAGCCCGGTCGTCATGACCTTGAGCCCGGTTCCGACCGGGAGGGTGAATTGGAGGACGGTGTCCCTACCCAGCCAAGGCTCCACCCCTGCGGCCACGTTGACGAGAGACTTCTCCGCCCTTATGAGACCTTGGCCGTCCAGGAATCTAGCCACGACTTTGATGTATTCTCCCACGGTCCTCTCCTACGAGACGTCGATGAAGACGTCCCGAACGACGTCCTCGTCCGCCTCATGCTCTTGGAAAAGTTGGTTCCGGACTTCACGAATGGTTCCGCTGTACTTCTTTGTGCCGAAGTGGATCGTCACGAGGTTTCGGTCCTGGTCAGTGACGTTGTAGAGCCGTTGTCGCAGCGACCGACGGGTCACCCGCGGGGGCATGTTCACCACGAGCCGGCGCGCCTCCTCGTCGCCGGCGCCTGGTGTGTCGTTGGGCAGCGTGCCGAGGAAGAAGTTTTGACGAATCCCCTCGAGGTCTTCTGCCAAGAGTGGACCCAGACGGCGAACGCCTTTCCGAACTCTCTCAAGCGTCATGTTACCACCAAGGTCTTTCTCTCCCGCTGACCTATTCAGCATGGGCATGAACTGTCAGCCACCAACTCCACCCGAATCAGCCCGCCGTCGGCGGGGGAGAGCCGTACCCAGGCCCCGTCCCCGTAGGACCAATACACGGCGCACCGCCCCTTGGACCGGACGAAGACGGCCCTGCCGGCGACCAGGCGGCTCTGTGCCTCGGCCGGGGTCATGGTGGCCACGCCCTTAAGTCGGGCGGCCGGGGGACAGTGTTGGGCTATCGCCAAGGCCGTGACCGTGCCGTGCCAAGGAATGTCTGTTGACGAAGTCCTTCAAGTCCAGTCCCACCTCGTAGCGCGAGTGCCAGACCCTCCGGCCGTACCCACACAGTGATCCCCACGTCCTTTCCCGTGGAGATGCGGTGCTCGACGACGGCGAACCCATTGGGGATTTCGACTGTCCGCCCCTCCACCGGGTTCGCCCACGGAGCGGGGGCGACGTACACGCGCGCCCTCGAGTCACCCCGGTCGAGGCGAACGGCCGCGTATTGACTCCGTGTTCCACCGCTCCAGTTCGTGTCCCAGAAGGTGATTGTGGTCGAGGGGCGGATCGTGAACTTCCTCCCGGTGTAGTGTGGGAAAGCCCGGGCCACGAGCCACCAGACGTCCGCTTTCTTGGCTTTGATTTCTGACATCAGAAGACCTTCCTATGCCGTGCCTCCCTCGGCGGCGAAGCGAGACGCCAGCGTCTGCGCCCGTCCGACCACGTCCCCGGAGTAGTTCCCACCTGCCGTGGTCACATCCGGGTCTACCCCCACCGCTACGCTCTTCAGGACGTTCAGTTCCCCGGTATTATACGCGGCCAGCGAAGCCCGTAGGAGGAGATCCCCACGGAGGGGCCTTGGGTCTCGGTACACCCCGGGGGCCACGCCGCGGCGGCGCGCGTCGAACTCACTCAGCGTGACACTCGGCGTCTTCGGCGTGGCCGCCAGGTACCGCATCTTTGCTGCTAGGACGGCTGCGCCTTTATGGATGTTCTCCCTGGCGTCCCTCCACTTCCCGGAGCTGACGAAGTCCGGAAAGGATCCGACGTCAATCTGCATGAGCCCGTAGCCCCAGCCACGGCGGCCGTCTAGGCCGTAGCCGGGTGGGTCCCGTTCGCCACGCGGCGCCTTGTCCCCCACCCCCTCCGGGCCGGGGGGGTCCAAGGCACCTCCCCACCGTGACTCCCTAGCCCCCAGCGCCAGGATCGAAAAGACACTGAGTCCCTCTGCGGCCGCCGCCTCTATCACGTACGGGGTGTACTGAACCGCCCTGGTGCCTATGGTGGCCCCGGCCGCCAGGGCCAGGGCCCGCTGCTTTCCGGCGTCCCAGGCGATCTTCAGCCCGGCGGCTAGGTCGCGTCGGCGCCAAAAGGCTACGGTGAGGAGCGCCGTGGCCACCAAGGCGGCGACAAGGCGTCTCTGGTCTACCCACTCGCTCTGTGGTTGGAGTGTCGCGGTTGTTTCTTGGCCGAGAGACACATCGCTACACCGAGATCCACCCCGGTTCCAGTTCTTCAAGGAACAGAATGATCTCTCTCTTGTCTTTGACAGGGGTCGCACCGGGGAACTCCGTTCTGGAGTAGGCGATGAAGTCTGGGGGGAACCCTGACTCCTCGTAGTGGGCTATCACTACGTGTCCCGGGGCCATTCTCGCGTAGTTCTTCGGTAGAAGCCCGACCCACCCAGGATACTTCAGCTCAGGGACTATCTCCGACGCCGTCTGTCCCCCCTCGAGTATCCACTCCCTCTTCTCGTCCCTCACGGAATCCTTGTACAGGTCCTCGTGCAAGTCCAGACCGACAACATACTTCCCGACCGCGAAGCCCTGGCCATAGGTGAGCGGCTTGTCCTCGACATGGAGACTGTTGTAGCTGTTTCCCGTTTTCGGAAACAGGTGGCTGATCTTCCCAGCGAACTCTCGGGCAGGACCGAGGGTCGAGAACCAGAAGGTTCCAGACGTCCCGGTCCACTTCGCGCCCCTGGACACCCCAGTCTCCAGGGACTCAGCGATGCGGTTCACTTCTTCTCTGGCCTTGATGATGTTTTCCTTCAGGACCCCAGCAAGGGGGGAAAGAATACCAAGGAACGCCGACTGACGAAGCTCTCCCATTTAACCCCGACTTCTTGGGGCATGTCCCAACCCAGAGTAGTAGTGTCTGTGACCATAACCTTCGTCGTCTTCGTCTTGGCCAAGGCCATGGAGCAGCCCAGCCGTGGCCACGGCCCCGCCCGGGACGGCGCCCGCCGCGGCGCGCGCGCCGGCCCGCGCCCCCAACCCCCTCACCAGGGGGCCGAACAGGTAGGCCATCAGGCCAAGACCGACCACACCGCTACCGATCTTGACGTAGAGACCGTACTTGTCCCAGAAACCTTCTTCCCTCTTCTTCTCGTCCTCGACCTGAACTTTGGCCTTCTCCCTGACTAGAGTGGCCTCCCGCGTGTCCGCCGCGACCTGCGCCGGCGACCCGGACGGCTCCATGATCACTCGCTGGATAGACCCGACCAACCCACCGACCTCGTCCCTCATCCGCTTCAGGCGCCCGTTGATGCCATCTACGTCGAAGGGGCTCGTGAAGTCGTAGTCCTCCTCGGCGACCCGCTGCCGCAGCGGCCCCAGCTCGCCGCGGAGGACCTGGGCTCGGTTGGCGACGTCCCTGGCCGTCTGGGTCCCCCTGAGCTCCCCGCGTGTGACCCGATCGGCCACGCTCACGAGCGTCGCCTCGATCCCAGTGATCAGTGCCTCATTCTCGGCGTGGGTTCCACGAGAGAACGTGAACCCGAGGCCCCCTTGGCCTAGTCCCCGACCGGAGGAGGAGAAGTGGATACTCAACGCCGCCTGGGGACGGCCAAGGCTATGCCGCTGCGGATGCACGCCCTCTCCTCAGTGCGAAGGCGACGGCCACGGCCAGGGCCACGCCGCCAACGGCTAGTCCTATCTTGGTGGAGGAAGACATCTGGCCTCTCTCGGACGGTCTCGGCACATCCTCGTCCACCTGGGGGGCCACCTCTGGCGACACGCCCTCGCCCCCTTGGGGGGCCACCTCTGGCGACACGCCCTCGCCCCCTTGGGGGGCCACCTCTGGCGGTACGACGGTGGTCGTCGGCGGCAACGCCGACGTGGCGGTCTTCGCACGTTTTTCCGCTTGAAGAAGGCGCCTTTTGGCCCTCAGAACGTCCTTGTCGGCCTGTGCCACCTCCTTGGCTATTCTCTTCTTCGCCCTTGGATTCCTCGCCTCCTTGAGGCGCTTGTACGCCCTTGTGGCCACAGCACGCTTCTTGGCGAGGTCCTGTTCCAGCTTCGCGATCTCTTTGGCCGTGACGGCGGCCGCCGCCGGCGGGAGACCAGAGGTCCCGGCCGCTGTGGCATTCACCACCGTCTGGTCCACCGCCTGGTCCACCGCCTGGTTGGTCCGATCCACCGCTTCGTCTACCCTTGAGGCCAACGATCTGCCGAACCCACCGAACCCACTCAGGGTGGCGACGAAGTCCATATCGCCGCCTGCGTCCACCACCCTCGGCCCCCCGGCCTCCCAGGGGCCGGCGCCGCCGGCAGATAGGATCTTCGTGATTCTGCCTCTGCCTATCTCTGGCGGGAGTTCGACCGGAGGCGTCGAAACTGGCACCGCCCTGGCGCGGGCCTCGAGCTTCTCGGCCGCGGCCTCTGCCTGCGTGGCCCGAAGAAGTAAGGCGTGGGCGCGGCGCTGCTCTCGTTGAGCGACCAGTGGTCGGAGCCTACTGGCCTTGGCCAGGACGCGTCCCGCCGTGCGGCGGAGGGTGACGGCCTGGCCTCTCAGCCTGACGGCCACGCGGGACAATCCGACCATGGCCCCGGCCTTGGCGACACCCCCACGGAACGCTATCAGGCGCCGTCCGAGTGTCCTGTGTGTGGCGACGGCGCGGGCCACGTCCGCCCTGGCCACTTCCGCCGTGGCGCTGTCTCCGTTGGCCACGGCCTGGTCATACCGCCTGGCCGCCGTCCCGGCCGACGCCACGGCCCTGGCCATGTCAGACGCTGCCTTGGAGGCCCTGGCATTCAAGGTCCAGCCCACGGCGAGGGCTGACCTGCCGTGCGACTTCGAAACTGCGAGTCCGCGGACCGACTCGGCGTAGCCACCCCCAACCACGGTCTGGCCAGGGCCCGGCATGGCGCCGGGGGTGGTCACGCGGGCCTCTGACCCCCTGGCTGCCGGTGGTCCCATGGCCACGGTGGCCCGATCGGCCGACCCCGATGAGAGGCCATCCACGATCATGACATCGGCCGGACCGGACAGGTGGCCACCGCTGAGTGTTCCTGGCCACCTGCCCTTGGCCCGTCCGATACCACCCTCGAGTATGCTGAGTGCCATAGGCCCTACTTTCCCCGGGAAGACTTGTCGCGCGGCCGGGTCCTGACCAACACCCCGTCGATCCGAAGTCCGTACGTGACGGCGGCACCCACCATGTTCGTCCCGGTCGTGTCGATCAGGGTGAACGTACTCTTGAGGCTCCTGCCACGTCCCACCACGTGAGGAACGGCGAACTCAACTGGCGAGCCGAAGGGAGGGAGCAGGGAACTCATGAACATCGACTCGTCCAGCGGGTGGAACTTGTCCTCGGCGTTCTCGAGCTTGACCCTGCAGTTCTGGGCCTTCACGAATGCCCTCTCCAGCGGAGAGACGTTGTAGCTGGCGACCGTGAAGGGCTCGGCCGTGAGGTTGTCGAAGGCGAAGAGGCCGAGGATCTTGTAGATGGCGAAGTCGAAATCGGCCGGGACGTCGAAGGTGTCCGTATCCTCCGCCGTCGTCGAGCTGAGCGAGGCCTGGAGCCTCACCGAGACGCCATGGGCCGTGTCCGGGTCAAGCCTGGCGATGTCGCGGAGGGTCGGCCCTATGACCCCGCCCGGCTGGGCCAGGGCGAGGCCCTGGCCTTGGGGAGGCAGGGCAGCGCGCGCGGAACCACTCCGCTCCAGAAGGGTGAGGGTAGCGGCATCCATCTTGTGACTCTCTCCTCCCACCGGCCGGGCCACGGCCATCGAGGAGTCCGGGGGGTGCCGCCGCGGTGGGACGGGGCGGCACCCCCCTTTCGGGGCCGAACGGCTACCGACCGAGCGGCTTCCGGATGATGCCGTGCCAGAAGCAGGTGACCACGCCGCGGAGCGCGATGGTCGGCATGGCATACACGGTGCCCCAGTAGGCCGCCGTGAGCCAGGCCGCGTCCGGGAAGAACAGCCGGCTGTAGATGTCGTCGTCGTCGGTGACGTCCTGCGGGACCAGGAGGGACGGCGCCGCCGCGCCGCTCGGCACACCGTTCGAGACGATGGCCGTGGCGTTCTCGCTCGAGTTCCCGCTGACCCCGTAGCCAGACTGGAACTTGATGGCCGGCCCTTCTCCGATGTCCCTCTTCCCGATCTGGGCCTCGAACGCCGCGTTGTCGTAGATCCGTTTCACGTCGGCCGCGCCGAGCGCCCCGGCGTCGCCGGTGCTCGAGCGGACGAGCAGGCCGATCCGCGTCAGCGAGAGCTCGTGGCCCCCCAGGATCTTGTGGGTCTTGGTGACGTTGGTGTGCTGCTCGTTCTTGTCGGAGGTCACGTCGAAGAACTTGTACTCCCTCCCCGCCGTGATGGCCCCGCTGGCGAAGCCGACGGAGTCGAAGACGTCGTCCTCCCGACTGTCGATCTGGGTGATCTCCTTGCCGATGGCCGGGACGTAGATCGTCCCTGGCTTCCCCTTCACGGGGATTGCGTTGGCTGTCATGGACCGTTCCTCCTTGGTGGTGGTGGTTGAACTACCCGACGATCGCCGAGAGGGCGTTCTGACGTCCGGTCTCTTCGATGTCGAAACCGGACACGTCGTCCGAGAGGCCATCTACGTCGAACTGCGTCGCTCCGCGTGGCCCACTCAGGAGCTCCCTGGCCAGCGCTCCGTCGGAGCCGGTTCCGAGGAGGAGTTCCTCCTCCGTGACGGCACCCAGGAACGGAACGAACTGGGCGATGAACGAGCCGACGGCGTCACCTATGACACCGGCGGCGAAGCCCGCCGCCGCGCGGCGGTCGAACTTCTGGAGGGCGATTCCTGCGCCGAACCCACCCACCGCCAAGAGCAGCGGCTTCGCGAGGTCCGGAAGGAGGGTCAGGCGATCGAGCCCCTGCTTCCTGACCAGGCGCCCGGCGACCACGCCGGCGACCGCGGCGCTGCCAAGGACCGCGAAGTCCATGGCCTGTTGCTTGAGGGTCGATTCACCGAGGAGGGCCGAGATGTCTGCCATGTGTGCGCCACCGTAGCTGCTGTGTCTCACGTTCATTCCTCCTTCAAGGGTTGCCCGGCTGGGCTACTTGGACCGCTTGCGCGCGCGTGTGCGGCCCCCGAAGGAGACACACCTCTTCACCTTGCGGCCGAGAGACTTCGAAAAGACCATCTTCTTCGCCACGCACTTCTTCGCCACCGTGTCCTCCACCGCCGCGCGCTCTCTCGCGCCAGGACGAAAAAGGCCGGGCCCCGCCCGCTGCGGGAACCCGGCTCTCTGGCCACCGTGACGCCGGGTGGCACTATGGCCACCAGGCGTTTATGTCAGAAATGGTAGACCATGTGGTCGCCAAGAGCAACCCCCCGGCCCGGCCAAGGCCAGGGCTATATCCCGACCGAGGCTCTGAAGATGAAGGCCTCCGCGTCACGCCGCCGGCAGAGGCCAGGGTACTCGATGCCGCCAGCGGTACGGGGCTTCTGTATCAGGACGGCCGCGTCGCCCCAGCGGCCGTCGTTGACCGCCCTGCGCAGGCGGGAACGCCGGAACGCCCCGATCCCGCAGTTCCACGACCATGAGACTACGGCAGCGAAGGCCCCGTCGTACCGACCGAGGCCGGGGGCCAGAGGTAGGACACGAGCGGCATAGGACTTAAGCCCAACGGCCAGCTCTGCCCTGGCCTCCTCCTGGGTGATGGCGGGGGATTCCCCCGTGATTCCGTACGTCCTGCCATACCCCCGCGTCCACCGTGGAGGCACCGCTAGGCGGTCCAGGTACGGGTAGACCAGGCCGTCCTTACTACGCCGAGCGCAGCCCTCCCAGCGGGCTACAAAGGGGAGGGCCACGTCGAGCCAGACAGGCAAGACCGCCTACGTCCCACTCGCCTTCCGGATCGACCGGTCGGCAAACCAATAGGTTACGACCGAGCTCAGCAACACTTGGTCAAACCCGGTGTAAAGGTCCGCGGCCGCCGTGGCGAACGGGACCTCTTGTCCCAACATCAAGTACAGATTCGAGGCCTTGGACACCCCGTAGAGCAGGAGGAGGAAATATGAGACGAGTGGCCTCACACTGGCCGAGAGCCCGGCCACCCACCCACCGGCTGCCGCGACCTGCGCAGACTGGTCTGCCATCGCTGACTTGAGAAGATCTACCTCTCCGGCGACCCCGGCCGCGGCGACGTCCATCTGTCGCAGCGCGGCCTCTGCCGTGGCGCGCTGCTCCTGCAGCTTCGCCTGGAGATTGAACATCTCGGCCTCGTGCCTGCGCTCATCGCGCTTGTCCCAGATGCTGAGACCCTCCTGGACAAGGCGCGTGGCACCGCCGAACACGGAGCCGAGTATCGACTCAAGAATCACTTCGGCCTCCCTTACCAGGTGTACGCGTCGGCCCTTCGGCCCTTCGGCCCTTCGGCCCTTCGGCCCTTCGGCCCTTCGGCCCTTCGGCCCTTCGGCCCTTCGGCCCTTCGGCCTTTCGGCCTTTCGGCCTGTCGGCTACCAGGTGTACGCGTCGGCCCGACGAACTTTCCACAATGAGGCGTCGTCCGGCACCACTGTTCCGCCGATGTAGACGGCCACGCCAATGGGCTTTCCGTACTGCATCTCGAACCACAGGTAGAGATTCTGGCCGCTCATCTCGGTGAATGGCCCGGTGGCGTCGCTCCCGGAGGACCAGCAGGTCTTGGCCGTGCCGTTCGTCGTGAATTCGATCTCCACGGCCGGCGTCGGCGCCGTGGTGGGACGTGGGACCGCCAAGGTCGTGAACGACCACCGCCCTGTCACAGCGTCGAGCATGGCCGAGGCCGGATCGAGGTGGTGGGCGTTTCCGCTGTCGTCAACAAGTGTCCAGAAACTCAACATGGTTTGACCTCCCCTATAGACCATCGGCGCCTAGCCGACGTTGGCGGCCACGCCATAAGGCGTGGAAATGAAAGTACTTGCCGCCCCGCACTTCTTACACCGTGGCACCCGGACGACCCCGGCCGGGGCTGCGAAGTGGACCTGCACGACGACCTCCCGGCAGTCCGGCGCCGCGCACCGGAGGGTGGTCAGGATAGGACCACCCGGTGGCGTCTCCGCCCGACTTTCTATGGGAACGACCTTTCCCACGACTACCCGGCTGGGGCGGCGCGAGCGGCGCGTGCGTCCAGGGCCTTCTTCACACCGAAGGCCACGGCCGTGACGCCGACGAAACCGAGAAGGACCTTGGCCCAGGTCGGCAATCCGCCCCCACCGGCGTCTGGCGTGCCTGGCGCGAGAATGTCTTCTCTCTCCTCCACTTTCGAGACATTCACCGTCGGCAGGACCAACTCTGTCTGTTGAGAGGGGGTAGTCGCCACGCGCGTGGCGACGGCCTCGCGCTGGCCGGCGGCAGCCTGGGCCGTCTCTATCTCACGCCTGGCCTGATCCACTACGCTGGCCGGGGGTGGTGGCTGGCGTTCCGCCGCCGGCACCTGTGCCTGAGGCGGCGAGATTTCGCCCTGAAGCTGAGGCATCCCTGGGCACTTCTGAATGGCCCCGGCCCAGCGACTCGTCTTGCACCAGGTGACCTCGGCCTCACGGGCTAGGGCCATACTCCCTGGGGAGACCACGAGCGGGACACGCAGGCGGGTGCCCGCCGCGATCGTATCGATCTTGATGACGTGACCGATTCGGTCCCTGTTGTGGACCCAGAGGAGGGGCCAGTACCGACTGGAGCCCCAGAGGGCCAGGGCCACGGCAGAGATCATTGACAGGGGCGCGACTACGGAAACCTCTTCGCCGGTCACCTTGTCCTTCGCCCCAACGGTGGGGGCGGCGCGCCGCGCTGGGACGGCGCCGAGGGAGGGGGAGGATTCCAGAACTGAGAGTGGGTTAGGGCTGCGTCTCACGGCCGTCTCCTCTATGCCGAAGTGCTAGACCTCAACGTCCATTCGCCGGGCCACAAGCCGCTCCGGGACCTCCCACCCCGCCGGGCGGGCCACACTCGCGTCCAGCGCCATGGCCACCGGCCGCCCACCCCCCAAGGCCCCGCCCCCCTCTGGGAGCAGCGCGGCCAGGTAGATGTGGTTATAGCCGTTCGGCGAATCTTTCGTCTGAACCACCCTCAGTACGGTCTTGTAGCCGACGGCCTCGAGCAGTGCGCCCAGCGCGATTGCGAGGTCGTCGCAATCGCCTCCATGCCAGTCACCGAGCGTGCGGGTGGCCGAGACATAGGTGTCATGCCTGGTCGGGTCGCGCGTGTAGCGCACGTTGGTCCGGACGTAGTCGAATAGGGCCGTGACTTCTTTGCGCCAATCCTTCTCAGGGACGCACCACTCCCGACCACATTTCCGTGTCAGGACACCGAGGGCCAGACCGCGAACCCTGGCGTCGGCGCCGCCGCGCCGCACCGCCTCGCGGATCCGCGCGACGCGCTGTTTGATGCCGGGGGCACGGACCAGACGTCCCCGCCCCACGGGGGGGAGGGCGCCGATGGCGGCCCCGCCCCTGGCGGTGGCCACTGCGGCGCCGACACCGGCGGTGGTCGCGCGTCCCGCGGCCGACCACCGTTGCACCGCGTCGATCCCGAGGAGGACCGCCCCTATGACCCCGAGGGGGCCTACAGCACCCATGGTGGTCCACAGTATGGACCGTGGTCGGGTGTGGGAGCAACCTCCTAGTATCTGCCTATTGCGGGCGTCCGTCTACGACTGGCGTCCACCTACGGCGACGGCTAGTCGGGACAGTCCGCCGCTATCAGAAGATCAGTCTCAAGCTCGCCGCAGTCTCCAAGATTCTCGCAGGTTCCTTCACTCTCGTGGAAGCACCTGTCCCCTTCGGCTTCCGCAGAGAACGACTCCGGGCACCACTCTTTCATCGACTCGTGGCCAAGCCTCCGTGTCTCCTCACAGTCCTCGAGCCCTCCAGGGTACGCGAGGGGGAAGAGATCGGGCCGACAGATCTGATCCGCCTCGCAACGGGCCAGGTCATGGAAGACGTAGGAGGTGTCGGTCGCGCCTCGACGCGCCGCGCCGCGCCGTGCCGTGTCGCCAGACGAGTCACCGACGGCGTCGTTGGCCACGTCGTCGGGCCCGCCCGGGTCCACTCCACAGCCGATCGCCAATGAGAGACACACCGTCGTCAACAGCCGTTCCATGCCACTTGCCTCCTTCTTCGAACCTCGGATACCCCCCCGACGTGGACATAGACGGTTGGCCAATGCTCTGTATTTACCCGTCGGCTGCGCTAGCCGAGGATCGCCGCGACGGCCGCGTCGACCAAGTACTTGTCGGCGCCGATCGAGTCAAGCCCCTTTTTGAGCTTCTTGAGTTTCTCCGTGTTCATGATCTGGCCGACCACTTCCTTGATCACGGTCCGAACTCCGACTTCGGTCCCAAACTTGACGGCGGCCGTACCGATGTTCGAGAGTCCAAGGGATGGCGCCGACAGGGCCGCGTTGATAAGGGCGATGACATCCTCTATCTCACCCGAGGCGGTACGGAGAATAATCTCTACCATTAGGGACTTGGTCTGACTACGGATGCCTCCGTCCGCTTTCCACGCCCTGGGAATGAGTACGTGTCCCACCGGCGGCGCGACGAACTTCGAGAGGTCCTTGACATGTGGGTCGACTTTCCGGAGGGCCCACTCGGCTATGGGGCTGGCCCCCAGCTTGATAAGCCGTCGGGCGATGTCCATGGCGTCTGCGTTCGTGGCTGCTTGGATTAGCCCGCCGCCCGCCACGCGGGCCACGACACACCCAAGGCCGGCGGCGATGAGTTTCTTGACGTAGTCTGGAGTTTCGTCAAATACGCCCAAGGCCTTCTCGATAGGACCACCAAGGGCCTCCGCGATTGGGTCCAAGGCCCCAACGGCGTCAAGTATCCCGACCCCAACCTCCGTCGGCCAGGTCAACGGCCGCGTGGCGCATTTGAGCGCGGCGTCCCCAACGCTTTCGCCCTTCTGACTGGCACGGCCTGCGGCCAGGGCGGTGCCCACAGCCGGGAAAACCACACACGAGGCACCGATGAGATCGTCTATGCCCAGGCCCCTTACCCAATCACTGGTGGCCCTGGCCGCGTCGGTCAGGACGCTGTCGTCCTGCCGCGCATAATGGGCACTTCGCAGGCACGTCGCCCTCACGTCCCCATTTGGGTGGAGGAACACGAATCCTAGTCGGTTCGTCCCCGGCTTCATCTGGGCGACCAAAGCCCCCCAGCGGCCCACGAGGTCCCGGTACTGCCAAGGGCTCGGGGTGCGCTCCCACTCGCGCCTGGTGAGAGGTACCGGGATCGGGATTTTCGTTCGGTTCTCAACCGCGTTCTCTCCCTGCTCAATGATGATGGCCCACGGCGTCGGCATCGTCTGAGTGAAGGCCGGGTCGGCCCCTCCCCAGTGGTGGCCACGCTCGTAGCGCGAGAGAATCGTGTTCTCGCTGTTCACCCCGCGGACGCGGCCGTCACGGTCGGTTCCGTAGACGAGCCAGCCTTTTTTCGTGGACACTCGAGAGTAGAGAGTGCAGTAGCGGTTAGGGAGCTCCTTTTTCACGTCCAGGTGAGAGAGGAACGCCCCTGTGTCCACTATGATCGGGGTCTTTGCCTGGGAAATCTTTCCGTCGAGTAGCAGTCCATCGGCCCTATGGCTATGGCCAGGGAGTCGACGGCCCCGCGCCCCCAACGCGGCAACGTTGGTGGCGGCGATGACCGAGCCACCGTCCGAGGCGTAGAGGACGCGGTCACCATACCTCGCTATCCAGCCAAGAGATGCCACGTCCCCAGGCCGAAGGTGCCACGGCACAGGGAGGGAACGTAGAGTTTGGGGCGGGCCGTCGGGCGGCGTCAACGGCGCCGACCCCGGTCCGGTCTTCGAAATCGGTAGGAGAACCGTCTTCGCGGTGAACAGCGGAGCCCCAGGTAGACTCGGAGTCCCGTCCAAGCCGAGTAGTCTGTCAAGCCGCGTCGCGTTCGTGATCTCCCGGTCCGGCTCCATCCCGGGGATGTCCGTCGTCCGGCACTGGACAAGCCACTTCCGACCGAGACCCACGTAGTAGTAGCAGGTAACCCCGCTGGTGACCTCCGGCATGGCCAAGAGGTCGCGTTCCGTCTTCCCAGCCGAAAGATGTGGGGTCGGGTCAACCCAGGTGGCGGCCCTCCGCCGCGCCTCAGTGACGAGGCCGAGCGCGAATGCGAAGCCGACGTACCGCTTTCGGATGGCCTCGTAGTCCCCGGCGGCGAAGTGGAGCCGATCGGCCTCTCCCAGCTCGAACCGCTCGACCCGGGCCCCAACCACCAAGGGGCCGATCTGGGAATGTTCGACCTGGTCTTTCCACTTCGTCCCAAGCACCGACCTGAGTACCGACTCGGCGAGATGAACGGCGCTCCAGGCCTTGTGGTATTCGGCCTGCCGTGCGGCCCGCACGGTGGCCAGGTCGTTGGCCGCCTCGGCGATCCCCTCCTCGGTCCCTGCCCCATACCAGCGGACGTGCCACCGCGCTCGCTCAAGCAGCGTGCGCGCGCGGCGGGCGTAGAGGGCCGCTATGAACTCCCTATAGGCGTCGTCCCGCACACGGGCTTTGATACCCACCTGGCGGGCTCTTTCCGTTTTCTGTCGCCACGCTGTCAAGGATTTCGAGAGGTCCCTGACAACCTTCGAGAGATTGTCCCGAAGGGATTTTGGCAGCGGCGAAAGAAGTCGAAGGGACTCCTTCTCGGTCTCGTAGACGTACTCGATGCTGTCCTTCTTCGGAGTCCAATCGTACATGGCCACGGCAGGGCCTCTGGCCATGTGGCCCTGGAACCAAACTTGGGGGGACCCGACGTCCAGAGAGGAATCGGACTTCCCAAACACCTCACCGACTAGGTGCCAGAGCGTAAGGCGGGCCGTGGATACCTTGGTGACGTACTGCCGGGCGACCGCCTCGGCCGCGGGGCCCACGGAGGCGGCCGTGGCCCGCGCGGCCGCCAGAGCGGCCTCTGCAAGTGGGAGCGCCGCGATCGGTGAGGGGGCCGCCGACACGGAGAGGAGGGTGTCCCTGGCATCCCTCGCCCTGGCCCCCAGGGGGGTAGTGGCCCAGGTGGGTCCGAGGAGACGGAGGAGTTTCGTGTCTAGTTGGTCCAGAATCGAGGTCGCGTCGGAGAGAAGACGCTGGGTCGTCGCCGAGGCCTCCTCAGTCGACACGCCACGCTGAGGTAGTGTCTGTACCTGTGGCGACGCCTCCGTGGCCACACCTGAGGGAAGGTCTGGGCCGGGGGTGTTCCTGGGAGACTTCTCCGCGGGGGGCGCGCCGGCGGCTTGTCCCTTACGGAAGATCGTGAGCAGGGCGAGTGCGGCGCCAGCAGCGGCGGCGGCCTTGAGGGCCGTGTTGGTCGAGGCCGTGCCGGCCTGGGCTGTGTCGTCGGGGAGTGCCACGCCCACGATAGTGGACCATCCCGGCTGTCGGAGCAACCTGGCCTCGTGGGCCTAATGAATGTCGAGTTTCGGCCTTGCCGGCGACGGCGCGATTCACGGCCGTTTCGACACCCGCGGTTTGGCCCGGCAGGCCCTCCGACATACGGAGTGGCCAAGCGGCCGAAGGATCGTCTGTAGACGGGTCCCTACTAGGCAGCGCCCCGCCTCGGCGTTCCACTTCCCCTTCGGACAGGCGATGACCAGCCGAGACCCGTCCCGTGTCGTCACGGTTCGGAAGGAACGGGGGTCGAACTTCGCGGGGGCTACCAGGCGCTCTCGGCAGTAGCGACCCGTCTGTGGGCAGTCAATCTTTCGTTTTCTTGACATGTCTCAAGACCCCCTACCTTTAAGGGACAAAATACGATCTACTATCTCAACTGCCTGTCCAACGGCAGCGGAGACCTCCCCCTTGGCCCCACCCTTAAAGGCGTCTTTGTGGTAACACTGGCTATGGAGAATCCTCCTGACGTCAGCGATCTTCTTGGAGAATTTCTTCCCAGCCACTTTGGAGATCCTACTGAGTGCCTCGATACGGGCTCGGTCCCCGGCGTGGTCCCGCTCGTAGATTACCTCTAAAGCAGAGTCGAGAGCCAGCGCGGCGAGCTCTGCAGCCATGCGGAGGTGTACCCGCTGTGGGTCTTCTCTTTCCGACATACAGACAGCGTCTTTGACCTTCGCAAGGGCCATCTCGGCGAGGAGGTCCGGTGTGTCCCCCTTTGAACCGAGGTCCCCCAAGATTCCGAGGAAAGCCAACTGGCGAACCGTCTCGAATCTCCGTCCCATGCTTCGCCTTGGACGTTCGCTCGGCGCTCTCTATGCGGTCCTGATTGAGATGCCTGCCAGGCGCCTGGCACGTCCCATGGCGGCGTCGCCGAAGTACGTCGGCGTGTTGCACCGTTCTCGGATCTTCACGAACTGAACCCCACCTCCAGGTCCGGGCCACACGACGTGGGTATGGCCAGGGACTAGCCACGCCGAGAGTGACCACCAAGGTGGGTAGAGCATGTAGACCGTGTCGGCCACGCGCCGCAGCTCGGCCACCGCCCGGCGCGGATCGCAAGTGTGCTCCACGACGTGGGAGACGAAGGCGGCGCCGAAGTGTTTCTCCGACCACCTAGTGAGATCCTCCACACTCCCTTGGACCTGGTTAGGGCATTGGCGCAGCGTGCGGAGGTCTAGGACCACGTCGCCGTCGGCCGCGCTGCCACATCCGTACATCCCGTAGGGGAGACCGACAATAAGGAGGGGCTTTCCCCGGTGCCGTGCCGTGGCCAGGGCCTTGGCGAAGGTGGTACGACGTTCCTGAAGACGATTCAGCCCATCCCAGGCCTGCCAGCCGAGGAAGGCTGTGGCCACGGCCTTGGCCAGGAACAACATGGTGTCAGAGGATACCGCCGGACGCCGGCCACGGCAACGGGCCGACTAGGTCGACACCTGTGGGAGGATCTCGAGTAGCGATTTCGTAACTCGGTCCAGAAGTTCTTCCGTGGCCAGCTCGTTCAGGCCGGCGGCCGACAAAAGGTTCCGGACAAACTGTTTCACGGCGTCGGAGTTACCTCCCTGAAGCCTTTGAACGGCCGGGGCCAGTTTCGGTCCCCACTCCGAGTCGGTCGCGAAGGCGTGAACCGCCTCGAACACCAGGGCGGTCACCTCACTTGGTTCGGTGGTGGCCGTCAACGCCCTCAGGGCGACTTCGGCTTTTGGCGGAACGCTTGTCTGCATCACGGCCGCCCCGAAGGCCCGGTCCTCCGGCGTCGCCTCGCGGGACCGTCCGAGTCCCCTCGCTGCCAGAATCACCTTCGTCGCCGCGTCCGCTATCTGCGGGGCGTTCATGATCACGTCCCGCGCTAGTTGGACCACTCCCTGGCCGCTCCCCGGGCCAAAAGGGCCGCTGATTCCCAACTTGCTGAGGACCCGAACGATACCTTCTACCTCGTCGGCAATCTTTGAGACCCCACTGGACCCACCGGCCAGGACGGCGTCCAGCTTTCGCTCGAGAGCCGCTACGCGATCGCCGGCAGCCTCCGGCTTCGGCAGCAACGGGGAGAGCGCGGTCACGAGAGCCCCGAGTTGGGCAACCGGGTCCGGTGGGGGTGGGACTTGGCCCTGACCTTCTTGGACCTTCTCAAGAACCCGAACCATTCCGTCGTACGGGTCGGGCCGGGGCTCCGGACGCATGGAGCTGGCCACACTTTGGACCACGGCCGCCATGTCCACTTGGGGTGGGGGGGGCGGTAGGGCCACGGCCGGCACCTGCGTGGCCTGAGTGGATCTCTTGAGGTCTTCCAAGTCCCGCTCGAGGCGGAAGAGTTTTGCCTCCGCTACTGGGTCGCCCCTGACGTCCGCGCGCCGTGCCCGAATGGTCTCCATCAGTTGGTCGGTGTAGTGGACATTCAGAAGCTGGTTCACCATCTCGTTCGGGCTGTGGGCCACGCCGACGGCCACGCCCTGCGGAGGGCGGACGACCAACATGATGTCGTCTATCTTCTTCTGGAGATCGGGAGGGACGGAGACATTCCTCTTCTGTAGAGTTTCGACCACCTCGAGGAGCTCCTTGAGCTGGGCGATCGCCCCGGGGGCGGGCTGCGCGGGTTGTGCGGCCTGGCCGAAGGCCCCCTGTGGCGCGCCCCCCTGCGAGGCGAGGACGATTCTCCACCCCGGGCGTTGGTCCTGGCCGGTGGCCGCCACGCGGTAGACCTCGTAGGTCCCGGGGCCATACTGCGGCTCCACGTACCGGCGCAGGAAGAACGCGATGGGCCCCTCGCCGGAGACGTCGTCGGCGTTGTACTCATTGATTGGAGACAACGCCCCGAGCGGCTCGCGACGGTAGACGCGGATTCGGCCTGGCGCCGGGAGTACGTCGGCCAGAAGATCTCGCCGAGCCGGGACCCGCTGCACCGGCTTCGCGACCGGCTTCGGCTGTATTGGTACCGGGACTGGCACCTGGGCTTGGGGCTCCACCGGGGGTGTCTGGGTGAGGGATAGGGCGGAGGCCACCGGGTCTATCCCTGATGTGTCGCCGGCGGGGGCCTCGTCGGCGGGGACCTCGTCAGGGATCTCGGTAGAGACCGAGATTCCGTTTCCACCCTGAGGTTGAGCCACGCCAAGATCTCCCGTCTGTAGAAAGCCCAGGAAGTCACCCAGGAGGACCCGTTCCTTCTCGACTGCCCGATGTTGTTTCCCTTGGGCCAGGGAGGAGGAGGTCCAGGTCTCCAGCGCGTCCGCCGGGACGCTGTCTGGGGACCAGCCGTTGGCCTCGCCCCACTTCGCGAATCGCTTGGCGACGCCGATGTGGAAATTCCCGCCGTGGCCCCGCGCTGTGTGGACGGCCTCGGAGTACCTGGCGACTGCTTCTGTGAAATCTCCCACCGTGTACCTCTCGCCGGGGGGCTAGCCCCTGACCACCTCTATCTCAACGGGGGACCCACCACCGGCGGGCGCCGGGTCGCACCGTTCCCCTTCTAGATCGAACTGCCGCCCACCGGCCTGGGGAGGTGGCGCGGGGATACCCTCGGCGTCCCGCCGCGGCCTCAGTTGCAGACCCCACCTGGCCAGGAGGTCCCTGTCTGGTTTTCCGGCCACGGCCTCGTACGCCTCGGTGTGATAGATGGTCAGGGACTTCGCTCCCCACAGGACTCTATAGTGGTTCGGGTATTTTTGGAGGAGAAGCATGACCACCCGCGCCGTATGGGCGTCGTGGACACTAGCGACGTCGCACGGCACTCTCCACTGAGTCCACATCGGGGTGGCCCGTAGTTGGCTGTGGAGATCACGAGCTGCCTGTTGGGTACCCCACCAGTCTGAGATGCTTCGCATGGGCGGGGGACATGGTAAGTCCCCCGCCACGAGAAAGCAAGGGGACCCTCGTCTCGGCAGTGATGATGATGGTCCGCGACAACAGACGGAGGTCACTACGGCGGTCCCTCCACCCACTTCCACGTCGGGCGGTACTGAAAAACGGGCTCGACGCCGCACGCGATCAGTCCGCGAGCGAACGTGCGCACGGTCATGTTGTGGTCGCCGGTCAGCATGCGCGTGACGAACGGGAGGCTGCACCCCATCTGCCTCGCGAGTTCGGCCCGCGAGATCTCGGCCGCGTTGATCGCGTTCTGGAGCACGGCCTGTGCGCCGGCCAGCGCGGACTCCACCAACACGTCCCGGTCGATCGGCAGCCACCCGTCCGTCTGTGGCCGTCGGTCACTCATGCTCTTCCTCCGGGTGGTCATGTTGGCGTCGATTCTGGCGGCGGTGTTGTACCGCCGCGCACGGCCATGAACTCCGGTAAGTGCGCTCTTGAGCAGTACCACTTTCTGTCTAACCCCTCGTGCCCTTCGTGACGTGCGTCGACTTTTCCGCAGCGTGCGCACGAAAGAAACTGTGTTGCGAGCTCCCACGCACGAACGTTGTCTTGGTGCTGAATCAACGGGACGACGAGAATGCAGACGAGCGCGATGGCCAGAATGATCCAGAACGGGGCCGTCATTGGTTTGCCTCCACCGAAGGCGGTCTACTTCCTGGACTTCAGGGAGAAAAGATCTTGGACTTGCGCCGGGGCGAGTACGACGACACGCAGGACGGCTCCGGTGTTCCCACTCGCATAGAGCTCCTGACCCCTCTTGAGAATCGCCGTGCCGGAAACGGTGATCATCGGCGACGCCGCCGGTTCGACCTCGGAGACCATCAGGTCGGCGGCCCCCACGGCGTTTCCGTTGGACTCAGCGTCGGAACTCCGTTTCGCGACGTAGAAGTAGGTCTGCTGCCCGGAGCCGGATTCGGTGGTGGCCCGGAAGAAGATCACCGTCGGGTCGTCCCGGTCATTCTTCGCCACGAGCAGTGGGGAACCGTTGGTCAGGGCAAAGGAGGCCCCTGGGAAGGCGGAGGCAAGCGCCTCCGCGTTCTCCAACACCCTGAAGTAGAGTTCTTCCCGTTCCGTCATGGGTCTTACCCCTCTAGGGGGATTGGCCCCTGTTTGGGTCTAGGCCAACCGCTGTTAACATCCGTCTATATGCCACCCTGCTCGGAACGGCAAGACCACGTTCGCACCGGGACCAGTGGCCCGCGCTCACCGAAGCGGTGCGTGACGCTCTTTCCAGGGTGAATCCCAAATATATTCTGGCACCCCGCAGCACCGTCCCCAACGGAGAGGTGATTGGAGCCGGGGGCCTTCCCCTGGGGTGGCGGCTAGGCATCCCCGTCCTCCCCAGTCTCCGGCCAGGTGACGCCGTCGGGCGGCCGCGGGGCCTTCCCGGTCCTGTTGAAGACCTCATAGGATTCTTCGTCGCCCGGCGGCCCCGGCTCCGGTGCCGCGGGTGGGGGCACCCCGAAAGCGTCTATCGATCCGTCATAGAGCTCGCCCGAGGTTTCGGGGCCGGTACGAACTTGAACTGACCGGCCGGCCTCCGTCACGGCCCACCGGCCCCAGGCCGACCGACGGACGAGACCTCTCCGGTGCATGTGCGTAAGCCGGGCGTGCAGGGCGGCGTAGGCCCGGTCGGGGCTTACGGAGTCCTGCTTGACGATTCCCTTGGAGAGTGCATAGAGGAAGAGGTCCGAGAAGCGAACTGTTTTTTCGCCTTCCAAGTACTGGAGGATGAGGTAGGATCCGTCGCTGATGGTTCGTGAGAGGGACGGGGCGGCTACGACGGCGCGCTCGAGGTCGTCGGCCCTGGCCTCGACGGAGCTGGCCTTGTCCCTGAGAAGTGTCAGTGACTCCTCCAAGAGGGACACACGATCCTCGAGATCGTCAACGCGACGCGCGAGCGCCGTTTGACGAGACGGGGCATCTCTGACCCCATCCTCACGGAGTATGTCTCTCACCTTCGGCATTTCTAGACCCTAGCGGAACCACGCCTTGAATGCAAGATCAGCGTCTAGATTTCGCCACCACGGGGCATAGAAAAACCCAGAACTGAGGAGAAGTCACCGTGACTGCGCGTGTATCCAAGCATTCTCTAGAAGTTAATAGCCCCATGCGCGATCAGGTACTAACGCGGAGTCTATCACTATTCTGTTGAGATAAGCATGACATCACAATAGGTTAGATCCTGTTTTACAGGAGGGGGTAAACGTCTTCCTTCTGTAGACTCTACCTCTGGAAGACGCTTACCACCCCTGTAAAATACGTGTAACTCATTGAGAACCCAGCGTGAACCACGGAGAAGTGAACGCCTACTGCGCGTTAGTACCTGATCAGCCTTTAAAGTCTAGACCTAGAAACTGGAGGGGTTATTGCGAGACTCTAGCGAGTACTTCCCATGCCACGCCCCGTTCCCGGTCTATCTTTAGGTACCCTGTCCCTTCCAGGCCACCGAGGAGTCTCAGGAAGGCGTAGGCCGGCAGGTTGGACGCCGCGCGCCTGTGAATGTCCTTGACGGCCACGGCCGTTGGCCTGCCGTTGGGGCCGCGGTGGCGGGCCAGGTACCGAAGGATCTCTCGGTCGACGCGGGCGTCCTGGTGTTGGGACGCCGTCAAGAATAGGTGCTCGGCCACGCCGGCGCAGTACTCGGCCACGGCCGTCCCGGCGAGTACATGATCTGTTTCGACGACCCCGTCTTGGCGATCGAGGAGCGAGTAGAGCAGTGCGAGCCGCACCGCGTGGGCGTGCGTACGGCCCGTGGCCGCTGCGGCCAGTGAGCTCAGGTGTTCACGCTCTCGCCACGCGGTGTACCACGCCGCGTAGATCTCCGTGGCCTCGGGCGTGAACCGGGCGGCGGCGCTTCGCGTGGCAGGAAGCGTCGGGATCCACGCCCTGAGACTCTCCCAAACCTGTTCGAGTGGGGCCTTGGCGTGTCCCCGTGGAAGTGGGACGGCGGCCTTGTCCGCGCCGTAGAACCAGAGGATCCTATTGACGAGCCCGCCGCGGATGTCTTCCTCTTTTGTGTCGGCCTCCAGCCACTCGCTGGTGGAGGCGGCCAGGAGGGCGATACTGGGAGTCGTGGCCACGAGCGGTCGCCGCCTCGTGCGGAGGGTCAGGATGGGGGCCGCGTCGGCCGCCTGGATTAGGAACCCGGCGAGGGTGGAGCCTTCCTGGCGCATCTTTCGGAGTACGACGGCCAGCTCTTCCTCATAGATCAGGAGGGACCTTCCGCGGGCGGCGCCACGGTCGGCCACGGCCTCGAGAAGACCCTCGCCGCTGCCGGCCAGGCCGGCTGCTATCTCGAGCGTTTTCGGGATCCGCGGGCCCGCCAGCGGCATTAGGAGACACTCGGAGGCTGATCGCATGGCCGCCGTCTTTCGGGACCTGGCCGTGGGGCCAACCAGACAACTGAAAAAGTTAAGGAAGTGTGGGTAGGGGTACCGAATATGGTAGTGCCGCCCCACCAACAGACCAATGATGGTTATGGCCGAAGCGAAGTGAAACTCGTCGGCCGATTCCGTGCCTGGTCCTACCGCCTCCCTATACTGTGAGAGAGGACCGCGCCAGGCAAGATTGTGTGGAAATGGTCCTGGAACCCAGCCGGTGGTGGCCTCGAACCCGTTCGCTTGGGGGTCTGGCCTCGGTGGACCCCCACCAGTTGGGGGGACAAGGGAAATCTCCATCCCTGTCGCAGTGATCCGTCGGACTGAAGGCACGTTCTCGATCCCCCTCAGGGAGGTTCCACCCCCTATACCCTACCAGGGCGGGGGTGGGTAGTGGGTAGGACGTTCCGAGACAGAGAGGCAAAAAAGACCTTGCTCTCCCTGCGTGGCTAGGGGTAGGTTTGGTTCCGAAAGGGACCTCGCGTTTGACTCCCAGCACCAGAGTTTCCGGCCTGGCTGAATCCCTCCGCGCCGAACCACACGGCGCGTGGCGGTACTTCCAGGAGTCTTGGTGGCTACAGGCTTCACCGCGACTCGCGAAGTTCCTGTCCGACGAGGACATCCCCGGAACCGACCGGGCCGGACGTGGGTGGTGGCGGGTCCCGTTCGACTTCGCGACGCTCGGTGGCCGTGACAACGAGGTCCCCACCGTGGCCAGACCACCCACCGTGGCCAGACCACCCACCGTGGCCAGACCACCCACCGTGGCCAGACCACCCACCGTGGCCAGACCACCGACGTTGAAAAAGCAGCTTCGGCCGTACCAGGTGACAGCGGTGGAGTTCGCATCGCGGGGGAGACGGGTGTTGGTGGCCGACGGGATGCGTCTCGGGAAAACCCTTGAGGCGCTGGCCACGGCGTACCTTTCCCAGTCCGCTTCCGACATGGGAAGGTGGATAGCGATTGTCCCCGCCGCCAAGAAGTGGGACTGGGCAGACGAGGCCGCTGCCTCCCTGCCAGGTAAGTACGGGAGAGACGTGGATATTCTCTCCGGTAGGACGCCACACGAGCCGGCCACGTCGACATGGCTCTTCGTCCTGAACTATGAGATTGTAGAGGCATGGGGGCCTACCCTGCTCCTGGCCTGCGACGGACGCCCTGGCGGGGTCATCCTAGACGAGAGCGTATACGTGAAGGGTAGGAGATCGAAGCGGTTCAACGCCACCCTCGCGCTCTGCGACGCCGCGGGTCAGGTCCTGGCCTTGAGTGGTGAGCCGGTCGAGAACAGACCGAGCGACCTCTGGGGCCAGCTTCGGTGCCTGCGCGGGAAGAAGGACTTCGGAACGTTCTCCCAGTTCCACCGCCGCTACTGTGGCGGGGTCATAAACGAGTGGGGCGGCTACGACTACAGCGTTTCGACGAACGAGGCCGAACTCCGCGAGCGGCTGTACGCCTTCACGATCCGGAGGACGAAGTTCGACAAGGAAGTGGCCCGGACATTGCCCCCGACCACCCGCCAACTAGTGAGCGTGGAGGGCGGCGAGCATGTAGCAGCCAAGGCAGCGGCCGAGACGGCCGTCACCGCCGCGCGCGGCGGGGAGCGGACCATCGTGTTTGCCTACCACCGCGACGCGGCGGCCACGGCCGCCAGCGAGGTTGGCCTAGCCCTTCGGGCCGTCGGCCTCGAAGGGCGTGTGCCCGTCACGGTCCTGACCGGTGGAGACCCCGCGGAGGTCCGTGCCAGAGAGGTCCGCCGCGTGCAGGCCTCCACAGGGCCGTACGTACTCGTGGCAACGATCGATTCGGTTGGGCTCGGCCAAGAACTCTCCAGCTTCGACGTGGTCGCCTTCACGGAACTCCACTACGTTCCGACCCGAATCCTACAGGCAGAGGAGCGGCTCTACGCCGTGGGGCGGAGGCGGCCGGTCGGGATCTATTACTGCGTGGTGCGGGGGAGTGAGGACGAGAGGGTCGCCCAACTGGTCATAGAGAAACTTGGTCAGATTGAGAGGGTGCTCGGCAGCGACGCGGCGGCCGCTGGGCTGACGCGGGCGCTTGGTGGCGGCGTCGGCGGGGCCGGTGGGGCCGGTGGCGTACGAGAGCTCTCCGACCTGGTCAGACGTCTCCGCGATATAGAAAGGGCGGCGTAGGGACCATGCTGGCAGCTGTGTCACGTTCCCTGGCGGGTGGGACCCCACTTGGCGCGTCGCGGTGGGGCACGTTCCTGCGCTGTCCACGGGAATACAGATACAGACACGTCGAGAACTTGGCCAAGGCCGACGCCGGGCCGAAGCCGGCTGCCTCCGGCGGTGGCCTCCTGGGGGGGTCCCTTCTCCATGCCGTTCTGGCGGCGTACTACGAGACCACCCGGCTATGGGGAGGTCGGCCGTCGGCCGAGGCCGTGAGGGATGAGTTCGACGAGGCCTCCGCCTGGCTCTCGGCCGACGAAAAAACAGTGAACACCATATGGGGATGCTTCGAACGGTACGTCGCGTGGGAATCCGAGGCGTACGCCTACTGGGTGCCAGAGGCGATTGAAGTTCCGTTGGAGATCGGTGGGGTTCTAACAGCGAAAGCGGACCTGGTAGTCAGGGACTCTCGTAGTGGTCAGGTCTTCGCTGTGGATCACAAACTGGCCAGCGCGGAGCGCGGATCTCTAGAGACTTCCTATCGGCTGGGCCCGGAGGTGGTGACCACATTGCTGTGTGCGAGGGACGGCCACGTGGCTTCCGGGGTCGGGTGGCCGGGCATGGCCGAGGGGGCTGAGTTCACGGATGCGGACGGATTGGGGCCAGGGGCGTCTCTGGCGCTGGCGTACGTATTCATAAACCAGGTGTTCACCCGGGCGGCGCCCCCGCCGGCCCGCGGGGCGAGCGTCACGGTCAGGGACCAAGTTCTCGACGCCTACCTGGATATGGTGAAGACGGCCGCGGCGAAGATCTTTGCTTGGAGCGGCGCCACGGCCAAGGGCGGGGAACCGAAGCTCTGGACCCAGGTCGGCCTCGTCACAAAGGCGTGTGGGGGGTCCTCCTTTGGAGGCCCCTGTGAGTTCCTGGATCTGTGCGCGAGCGGTGGGCGCACGCGCGGGCTCTACACCATCAGGGAGGTCGGGTGACCTTATGGGAGTCAAGATTCGTCCTATTGGGAGTGGCCAAGGCCAGGGCCAAGGCCAGGGCCAGGACCAGGTCGGTCAGGAGTCCCCGGCCACGCCCGGGCCTAGGAAGCCTGGTGCCCAGGTCGTCTACGTCCCTGGCTACGGCTCGAGCGGGAAGCGCGACCCACTCGAGATGGTGATCCACGGCCTCGCCGGGGTCGGGAAAACCTCGCTCGCCTGTACCCTCCCTGGCCCCTCGGCCTGGGTGATCTCGGAGCCCGGCGCGACAGCGCCTATTCTCCACGTCTACGGCATGAACCGGGTGCCTCGGATCGTGGCCAGGAACTTCACTGAGTTCATGGCCGGCGGGCCGGTCGGCCATAGGGGCTTCGCCGCGTTCGCCGCGGCACTCCCGAAGGAGATCACTTGGGTGGTTCTGGACACACTTTCCACCCTGCTGGTCGGCCAACACGCCCTCCACCTGGCCGAGGCCGAGACGGTCCAGGCCGAGCGCGCCGCGAAGGCGCGGCTTGCCAACAAGGAACCTCCAGGGGTCGACAAGTTCGCCGTCCTCGATCATGACCTGAACCGGGCACGGCTGGTCCAATCCACCATTCAGAGTTCAGGGCGGAACATTCTCTATCTGGCCCACACCGCGCCGCTGAGTAGCGACGACTCCCAGAACCAGACCTCGACCACAGCCGGACGGCCTGTCATCCCGGGCCAGTTCCGGACCTACCTGGAGGCGTGGGCCTCCGGGATTCTCTACCTGGCGCCGCGTGAAGCATATGTCAGGGACGATTCGGGAAAGGTACAGAAGGTCCAGACCCCAGAGATATCCCTGACTGGTGGTCAGCGACCGCTGGTGAAACACAAGTGGGAACGATTCGGACGCTTCGCCCCCAACCTCAGTGTTCTACTGAAGGAGGTTGGGGAGTGGCCGCGCTAGCGACGTAGCGACAAGATCGACGCCCCCGCGCCATGGTGGGACGGGGACAGAGCGTCGGAAACTCCATGGTCCGTTCCCAGTACTGGGTCGGGCCTGGCATAAGAGGAGAACGGAACATGGGAATGTACGTGAAGAATGAGGACGGATCATACGTCCTCCGGTTCGGAAAGGACCGGTCGAGCGGCTTTGGCGCCGGCGCCATCACCGTCCCGATCGGTGCCTACCAGGCCAGGGTGGTGAGCGACGCCGAGGCCAAGGGCCGTTCCGAGGGCCCCGAAGGCGCCGCGACCTCCCGCATCGTTCGCTGCGAGATCATGGATCCCGAGGAGCTGGACGGAGTCCTGACGGCCGGACAGGTCGTGCCGGTGTACCTGCCGACCCCGGAAGACAAGTCGGACGGGTCCGACAAGGCCGTCCACTTCCTCTGGGAAGGGTACATGGCCGCGTTGGGCGTGAACACGTCCGAGCTGGGCGAGGACCAGGAGATCGAGGTGAATCCGGACAAGGAGAGCGTTGGCACGGCCATCGAGATCGAGGTCTACGACGACTCCTACAAGGGGAAGGTCCGGCGCAAGGCCAGGATCGTCGGGCCCGCCCAGCTGGCCGAGGGCGCCGCGGCGGAGGCCGGGCCGGAGGCCGAGCCGGAGGCCGAGCAGCCGCGGGCGCTGCCGCGGGCGCTGCCGCCTCAGCCGAGGACGGCCGCGAGGTCGGGGAACAACGCCCAGGCGGCGGCCGCGACGGCGAAGGCCCCGACCCGTGCGCCGGCAAAGCCCGCCGCCCGCACGGCGGCGGCGCCGCCTCGCAGGCGGTAGGGACGTGGTGGGGACGGCCATTCCCAGAGGTGGGTGGAGTCCGTGGCGGTCGTGCGTGAGGCACGAGGTAGAGGTCCCTTCCGCCCGGGACCCACCGATGGGGTGGCCGTCCCTTTTTCGCGACTCTCGTCGAGGAGTGGGTATGATCCGGAGAGACACGGAGCGAAGTGTGACGAATGCCCTCTCCGTGGTCAGCACAAGCCGGTGCCGCCGAAAGGTCCGCCCGGTGCCGGTGTCGCCATCGTGGGTGAGGCTCCGGGGAAGAGTGAGATAGAAAGGGGCTCTCCGTTCGTCGGTCAGAGTGGACTGCTACTCCGCGATCTGCTGGCCGAGGCGTGGCACCTTCTCCCACGCGGGGTGGCCAGGCTACGGTACGACGACTTCTGGATCACGAATGCCCTGCTGTGCAAACAGCCGGGAGCAGATATGGATAAGTACCTGAGAGACCTTCGCGAGCAGAACAAGAAGTCCTTCGCCACGTGGAGAGAGGCGTCGCGGAGGGCGCGCGCTAACATGGACCCGGAGCCTCCCAGGCCGGTGCCGACGAAGTCTCCCGTCGAGTGCTGCCGGCCCAGGCTTCTAGCCGAGCTTCGCGGTCGTACGGTGATCATTCCGGTGGGAAAACTGGCCTTGTCCATACTGGACGAGAAGCGTCGTGGCATTGTACGCTGGCGTGGGGCGCCGTTCGAATGGTCTCCCCAGTGGGAAGGTTGAACACGGTGGCACGAATACGGCCTACGGCGCGTGTGGCGTCCGCGGCGCCCGCGACGCCCGCGGCGCGTGTGGCGCCCGCGGCGCCAGTGGCGACGACTCTCCCGCTGTTTCCCGATGCCGGGCCCAGGTACTTGCCGTTCCGCGAGGAACTTGGGTTCGTCCCGTATTCGATCCTGGACCCGTGGGGGTCGGCGGAAGCGCGGGTGCGGGACGTGGAGCTCCGTGCCCTGATCGGAGACCACGGGCAGTCCAGAAGGGGTGTTCTCGGTGGGTCGGCCCGGTCCTTGATGACCAACGAGGCTTCAGTATTCTCCCCCGTATTTACCGAAGCACTTCTGTCCATTTATGGCCCGAGACCACCGGCGGCCGTGCTGGACCCCTTCGCCGGGGGTGGGACGCGCGCGGCCGTGTGTGCCCTCATGGGACATCGGTACGTCGGGATCGAACTTCGGCGTGGTGAGGTGGACCGAGTACGGCGGGCCCTCGTGGCCCTTGGGCCCACGGTCGGCGAAGCCAAACTCTTGGTCGGCGATTCGTCCGACATCAACGGCGTGGCAGTACAGGAGGCGGCCGCCTGGGGATGTTTCGATTTCCTTCTCACCTGTCCGCCATACTGGAAACTCGAGCGGTACGGCGGCGGCCCCGATGACCTCAGCGAAGTCTCGTACCGGGAGTACATGGGTGGCTTGGAGCGGGTCCTGGCGTGGACCTTCGAGTCACTCTCGCCCGGGGCGTTGGCCGTGTGGGTCGTCGGGAATCTCCTGGACGGGGACGAATACGTGGACATCCGTGCCGACCTCTCCGTCGCTGCCAGGGGCGTGGGCTGGGTCCTCCATGACCTCCCGGTCATGAGACAAAAGATAGGGACGGCCGGGCAGCGCGTCGCGAACTCGGCGAAGTCCAAACGATTGGTACGGATCCACGAGTACGCCGTGGTGCTTCGGAGGCCCGTCTCTAAATAGAGACCGGGTGGGAACCGTCGGCTGTTCCAAGGGCAATAGACTATGAGCGCGAAAAAGAAGCCCACACGCCGCGTCATGGACATGGCGATCCACCCCTCGCCCGCGCTGCTCAGCCCGGGCAGGCCCCTCCGCGAGGCGTTCGCCGTCCACTGGCATGGGTACCTTCACGACTCAGACCTCGCCCGGCGGACGCGCGGTGTCGTCCCCGCGTGGGCGAGGCTGCTGGAAGAGTCACGGCGCGCACACCGGCACCCCGGGCCGTGCAAGGCGCATGACCCGGACCGGAAAGACCTGCGGGCCGCGCGCAGGGACATCAAGGTCAGGATCGTTCTGACCTACCCCCTGTTCGAGCCGCGCGCGCGCGTCGTGTCGCTCGATCTGGCGCGTGTGGGAGAAGTCTTCGGTCTTGCCGCCGACTTCTACCGAGATCTCTACGCGGAGGACGCCCGGCGTGGAGGTGGGAAGCACGTCTACGACTTGCCCTTCACACAGTCGGCCCTCGTCAACCGCGCGGCCGGGCCACTCGTGTGGGGCCACGACTTGGAGGACTTGGTGTTCGAGGGAATCAAGTGGACGCCGTACAAGCGCAAGGACCGTGACGGCGCCGTGGGCGAGTTCACCTTCGTGATGGGGTCGTAACGTGACAACCCGAGACCTTTCCAGCCTCGCCCTCGCCCTCACGGCACTCACCGTGGCTGTCGGCATCGCCTGGGCCACTGCGAGCGGAGACGCGGGGACATTCGTCGCAGCGTTCGCCCCGACTGAGCCACCGGTCTTCACACGCTGCCTCGACGGTTGCCCGGCGGCGTGGGACCAGGGCGAGCGCCTCGCTTGCGCGGAGCGGTGCGTGGAACTCGAACGCGAACGCGCCGTCGCGGTCGAGTGTATACGCCGTTGCGACCGGATCGATTGGGTCAAGTACCCGGACGAGGCGGGTCAGTGTCTCACGCGGTGCGGGTCCGCCAGCCGCGCGGCGTTCGCAGGGACCGCCCCGGCGTGTTGGGAGTAGGAGACTGCGATGCGGCTCGACGCGGCGGGTCCCACCACGTTCGACGTGTTGACAGGGAAAGCCGACACAGCGGTGACGGCGCTGCGCGTCGCCGCCGACGCCAACGGCGAGGGTAAGAAATGACCTGGAAAGAAAGGGCGAAAGCCACCTCCAAGCTCTATCCGCGGAACGCGGCGCCGGGGACGACCCTCCGTCTTCAGTGTAACGACGAGTGTGGCTCCTGGTTTGACTACCTCGCTATCGAGGGGGGGTGGAACCTTGACAGGTGGTCCCGCGTGGACACCAAGTGTAGGGGGTGCATGAGCCCGCCTACTCGGTTCGACTATGGGACACTGGCCGGGGAGGCCGTTGGCTGTCCGCGACCGATCTACGACTTCATCCGGGCTGGCCTGGCGCCGAGATTCCACCCGGAAAAGCCGTGGCCGAAGACCAAGTAGGGGGTACGCAGTGTACAGAATCAGAGTCGAGAAGAGAAAGGGAGGAGACCTACTGACATCCCGAGGGTTCTCCTTCCGTGGGAAAGTGGGCAGATGCTCTACCGAACGGCTGAACAAACCCCAGCCCGTTGACGTCCCTCTTCCCGCTGCCGCGATTCCGCGGTCGGGAAGGGATGATGAGCCATGCCTAACTATACGTATCCGCGCTGGTTTTCTACGCTCTTCGACCACGGAGGATGGATCGCGACTGCCGCGCTCTTCGTCATCTCGTGGGTCTTCAAGTCGATTCGTCGCGTCGTCTGGGGGTGGCTTGTGAGGTGGTTCTGGGACGTTGTCGCACCCGCTAACCGAACCCGTCAGCGCCTGCACCTGTGTATCGACCGCGCAACGATCTACCGACGCGACGGCGAGTTCTGGTTGCAGGTAGATATTCACGCCGTCAACCCGGCGTTGCTCGCGCTGACGATTCAGACACGCCGCAGCGACGCCGAGGGGCACTCGTTGATCGTCTGTGTGCAACCCCCACGGCCCGCAGACGAACGGCGTGAGTACGTTGCAAGATTCTCTGAGGGCAAAGTCGAAATCGTCGATGGACCTGACGTGTCCATCCCAGCCCTTGGAGAGCCGCTGGAGTTCTCTCTACGAGTGCCCCTTCCGGCCGACTTGGGCGCCGGGCTGTTCAGTGCTGACCGCGCAAGCACCCACGCGATACAGGTCTACGTCGAGTGGACTTTCGACATGAAAACCGCTGCATGGGGACTGTCTAACACCAAACTTGATCATCCACTTTGGTGTCGTGGCGTCGGCACGGAGGAAAAACGATGAACCCTCTCCCCTTCCCGACCTCCCTCATCGACTTCCACCGAATGTTCCCGGACGAGGCATCCTGCGTTCGTTACCTGTTCGCGCTCCGCTACCCGGACGGAAACCCGTGTCCAAACGACTGCGACGGCCCCTACGCCTTGTACGAGAACGGCCGGGTCATCAACTGTCGCGCATGTCGGAAGAATATATCCCTGACGGCCGGTACGATCATGCACCGCTCGAAGATGCCGCTGCTCATGTGGTTCTACGCAGCGTTCCTCGTCACGACCCTGACGCCGGGTATTTCGGCGGTGCAGTTCCAAGCCCAGATGAGCATCAAGGGTCTTGAGACGGCCTTTATGATGCTCCACAAGTTACGCGCGGCGACCGTCAACGCCGACCGGACGCCCTTGCACGGCACCGTCGAAGTAGACGAGACCTACATCGGCGGGGTGCAGCGCGGGGGCAAGGGTGGTCGGTCAACCGAAGGACGAACGGTCGTGGTCGGTGGCGTCGAGATCGACCGCAGCGTCTTCACCCGGAGAGCCATTCGACTTCGCCTGCGTGCCATCCCCGCCGCGTCGAAAGCCGAACTCCTCTCGTTCGTCGAGGACCACATCGAAGGGGGCTCGACGGTCCTGACGGACGGCTGGAAGGGCTACAACGGCCTCACCGAAGCCGGGTACGACCACCAGCCCATCATCGAGGGCCCGCCGGAGGAGGCGCATCGGATTCTGCCGGTCATCCACCGCGAGTTCTCGAACTTGAAAACCTGGCTCCAAGGGACTCACCACGGCCGGGTCGAGCGCAAGCACCTTCAGGCGTACCTCAACGAGTTCTGCTTTCGACACAACCGACGGTTTTGGAAGTTCAACGCTTTCCAGCGGGTGCTCCAGATCGGCGTCGAGACGCAGGCGCCGACCTACCGAGACATCTACGACACGGACGAGTACGGACGCAGCGTTCACGTTGCCGGGCTACGCGACAAGACGAGGGACGCATGAACCGCTACGGGTTGGGGTCCGTTCGGCCGTTCGGTAGAGCATCAGTGGGCATAGAGGAGCTCTTGGACTTTGCCATGACCAACTTCTCCGAGTTGGCCCTGCAGGTGGGGGGTGTGGTTTCTCGGGACGAGAGAATGGCAAGGGCACAGATAGGGAGGCCACGCCAGGTGGGGCCACGCCCGGTGGGGCCACGCCCGGTGGGGCCACGCCCGGTGGGGCCATACAGACCGTGACCACTGTCAGACAGCCTCCGGCGTCGTCGCGACGAACCGTCGACGTCAGAGACGACCTCTTCGGCCAGCGCCGGGAGGTTGTGAAACCGGCGATCGACTCCCTCGGGGTGTGGCCATTCACCGTATGGGAGGTGGACGAGGGGGGCGCGGCGGACGTCCACAGGCGTGTCCGCGATGCCATAGGGGACACCCATTCCTCGAAGTCGAACACGGTTGGAGGCACCTCGTTTCCGGACTGTACACGGCGGCGCCTGGCCTCCAAGTCCCCACGCCATGCGGACGTGGACGGCACCTATGGCTACCAGCATGGCGCCTCTATCTTCTCCCCCGTGGTGGGTGGGCTGGTCCTGAACATGTTCGCCCCGCGGCCGGCCACCGGCCACCCACCCCCACTCTGCCTGGATCCCTTTGGGGGTGGGGCCACGCGTGCGGCGCTCGCCGCGCGGTGGGGCCTCCGCTACCGCGGGGTCGAGATACGGAGGGAAGAAGTAGACTTTTCGAACAGGCGTCTCGCCGAGCTCGGCATCGGCCGTGGCCAGGCGGAGGTCCTGCTCGGCGACGCCAGAACACTGGACCGCCATGTAGGCCGTGCCGTGGGTGACTTCCTCTATACCTGTCCCCCGTATTTCGACCTCGAGCGGTACAACGGCGGGCCGGCCGACCTCAGTATGCTACCCAGCTACGACGCCTTCTGTCTTGCGGTGGGTGACGTGGCCAAGGCCTCGTCCCGGGCCTTGCGGCCGGGGGCCTTGGCCGTGTGGGTAGTCGGTCTCCACCGCGACCGACACGGTGGGCTGTTGCCTCTTAATCACGACGTGGCCATGGCCCACCGCGCCGCTGGCTTCACGGTGTTGGAGGAAGTAATCGTCTACCGCCGCCACAGCGGCGCCGGCGCCAGGACGAAGAACTTCTTCACCGGCCAGGGCCACCTGGCACGGTGTCATGAGTACGTCCTCGTCTTTCGCCTCGACCGGGAGGGTCGTCGATGACCAAGAAGGAAAAGAAAATCCGTCAAGGCGCGTCCGAGATCAGCCTCGAAGACGAGGCCTCGGCCACTATCCTGAAGACCATGGAGTCCCTTGGGGTCCGCGGTGTCCTTGTCCTGGTCGGTGTCAGGGACCCGAGGGAGCTCACGGTCGTCTCGACCGGAATTCCCAAGTGCGTCGTCCCGGGCGTTCTCCTCACGACCGCGCGCGGGGCCGCGAAGCGGTTGTCGAAGCGAGGGGCCGCGGAGCGGTCCGTCGCGCACGGCGAAGACGCACTCTTGGTCACCCCAGGTGGCCACGCATGAGCGTGGTGCGAGAGTGTTCGAAGGAGAGGGCGAATGCCTTCCTCGCCGGCTCCGGACTCGGTGTCAGGGTAGCGCCCAAGGCGTGTTTCGGGGCGTTTCGCCCTGGCGGCCTCTTCGGAGACGATGTCCAGTTAGTCGCAGTCCTGACCATAGGGCGGCCGTCGGCACGGTGGCAATCGGCGAAGGTGGAGTTCTGTCTGGCCGGTGCCTGTGAGGAGTACATTAAGCTCCTACGTATAGCCACGGAGTCTCTACGTGGCGAGGTGGCCGTGGCGTACGCCGACCTTGGCGGGCCCGTCGCCCCGGCGCTCCGCCTGGCTGGGTGGCAGAGCCTGGGGCTGCGGGGCGGTGGACACATAGGCTTCGACGTATTGGATCCGGCTGGAGCTTCGCGGGCGTTCGTGGGCGCGCGGAGCGCCGTGGTCCAGTTGGGGACCAGAAGCGTGGCTCGCGTGGCGACGCTGAGGCCACACTGGCGGCCACGGTACGCTCCGCGGCGAGAGGTGTTCTGCTGGCCGCCGGAGGCTGCCGAGTCGCTGGGAAAAACCAGGTGAGATCGATGTACTCGTCGGTGGGTCTCTTCCGCTAGTTCGTATAGGGTGTTGGAACCGATGCCGAGGATTCGCCAAGTCGCGCCGCCGTTGGCAGCGCCGTCGCTGGCAGCGCCGCCGTCTGCAGCGCCGCCGAGGGCCGTGCCGCCGCTGGCAGCGCCGCCGAGGGCCGTGCCGCGGGAGATTGTGACCACCACGATCGCCGTCGCGGACATTCGGTACGACCCCAGATTCCAACCCAGGACCGAGTCTGGCGCGAGCGCCGCCGAGATAGAACGTATGCGCGCCGCCGGCCGCGAGCGGGGGCACGCCAGCGGCTGGGCCCCGGAGATGTATGATCCCATTCGGGTGGCCGACCTTGGCCAGGGGCCATGTGTATTCGAGGGATTCCACCGACTCGCACTGGCCTCGGCCTGCAGCGTACGCCGCCTTGAGGTCCGGCTCCACCGCGGCTACACCGTGGCCGAGGTCGAGGGGCTCGCTCGACGCTCGAACATCAAGACCCGGCCCCACGAGCCTCTTGAGGAGGCGGCGATCTACGCCGCCGAGAGCGACGCCGGTCTCACCTGGGAGGAGATCTCGAGGAAGTTCGATCGACGGGCGCCGGGCTACTACGAGCGCCGCGCCGCCCTGGCCTACCTGGCCCCCGGCCTGAAGGACGCCGTCCGGAGCAAGCAACTGAAGGTCGAGTACGCCGAGGTGATCGGACGGCTGGCTAGGGCCGGGGCCACGGCGACGCTCCAGAACTACCTCTGTGAGCTGGCGTGGACCTCCAAGGTTCGGGTCGAGGTGTTTCGTGTCCTCGGCGACTCGCTACTTCGCCAGGGAACCGGGTCCGGCGGCGCCGTGGCCCTCTTTGACCTGACTCGAGATGGCGCCGTGGCGGCAGCGCAGCAGGAGGTCGAACGGGTGACCCGGGCCCTGGCCATTCGAGAGGCCTGGAGCGGCCTCGCCCGGTCGTGCCAGTCCCTGGCCAGGCGGCTAACCGAGGCCGGGTTTGAGGTCGACGGTCGGATCACGGAGTTTACGGCCACGGCTCGCCTGGAGGCCTCGCGCGCCTTCGGCGGCGGGGAGGAAGACGTGGCCGTTGGCCTCGCCGCCGACGTGGACGTCGAGACTACCGTCCGAGCGGCCCGGCCGCTGGTGAAGTGGGTGGGGGGAAAGGGCTGGGCCCTCCCCTGGCTACTTTCGGCCGTGCGGCGCGGCCTGGCCAATGGCGGGCGGTTCATCGAGCCCTTCGGCGGGGGCGCGGCCCTGACTCTGGCCGTCGTGCCGGGGCGCGGCGTCTACGCCGAGGCGGTGCCAGACCTGGTGGCCCTGTATGCGAGCGTTCGCGCGGCGCCCGGGGACGTCCACGCCGCCTTGACTTACATGCTAGAAAGATATGGGGTGGATCGGGACGGGTACCTTCGGGCCAGGGCCGAGCGGCCGGAGGTGGGCAGCCCCGTCGACGTCAGTGACCCCCTCGTGATCCGCCGAGCGGCGTGGCTAATCTACATGAACCGACTCGGATTCAATGGCATTTTTTGCGTGAATAAGAAGGGTGGGTACAACTGCCCCTATGGGGACGGGCGTGTGAAGTCGTGGCCAACGGCCGGAGACTTCGCCGCCGTCGCGGGCGCGCTGGTCGGAGTAGAGGTGGTGTACGAACACGGCCAGACTGTCATCCTAGATGCCGCCGGTGGTGACTTCGTCTATGCCGACCCGCCACACCCAGGGAAGGCGGCGACCCTGCTAGTCGCCGACTCGTACTTCGATGTAGACCACGCCCTCCTGGCCGAAGGCCTTCGGGGGGCGTCCGAACGTGGGGCGAGCGTGGTGGCGTCCCTCCCGGACACGGAAGAGACGGAGGCGTGGTACGGGCCATGGGCGACGCTCCACAGGGTGAGCAGGGGATCGCGGGCCGGCGGTGGCAGGAAGGGTGACCGAAGTACCGAGATAGTAGCCGTCGCCGGGGCGGCCCTCGAGGGCTGGAGTCCTGCGGGCGGGGAGTAGTCGTGGCTGTCGAGAGAATCATCGAGGGTGACGCCGCCACGGCGCTCCGTACGCTGACGACCGGAAGTGTCCACTGCGTCGTGACCTCCCCTCCCTACTGGGGTCTCCGCGACTACGGGACGGCGACGTGGGTAGGCGGAAAGTCGGGGCACGGCCACACCGGCTCAGTGGCCAGAGTAGTAAGTGGTGGCCAGGGTAAGCAGTACTCCAATGTTGGCAGTACCCGTGTCTACTCTGGCAACTGCCTGTGTGGCGCCCGACGGACAGACGCCCAGCTTGGACTTGAGGCCACCCCGGAGGAGTACGTCGGAAGCCTCGTCGCTGTGTTTCGGGAAGTCCGTCGCGTCCTCAGGGACGACGGAACCGTGTGGTTGAATCTCGGGGATAGTTACGTGGCCAACACCGTCAGTGAGGCCACGTACCTAGAGTATGAACGATCCCGCAGAGTGGGAAAGCCTTTTATGGGTAGATCGGTGGAGGTCTCCGCGGCGGTCGCTTCCTTCGACAAGGGACGTTCCGGGCTTAAGCCGAAGAACCTCGTCGGGATCCCCTGGCGTGTCGCCCTCGCCCTCCAGGCCGACGGCTGGTACCTGCGCTCCGACATAATCTGGGCGAAGCCGAATCCGATGCCGGATTCTGTCAGGGACCGACCCACGAAGTCCCACGAGTACGTCTTCCTCCTGACGAAGTCGGAACGGTACTACTACGACGGTATCGCCATTCAAGAACCACTCGCGTGGCCCAATGTGGCGCCGACGGCATTCGACTACGCCAATCTGAAGCAGGGGGGTGGCCTCTATAACCCCCAGAGATTCACCGGGAGGAACGCGCGGAGCGTCTGGAGAATCCAACCTAATCGAGAGACGAACACTGAAGGTCACTTCGCCGTGATGCCCACGGAACTGGCGAAGCGGTGCATTCTCGCCGGGACGAGTGAGCGCGGCGCGTGCGTCGCGTGCCTGGCCCCATGGCACAGAGACGCCAGGCGAGAGAGGTCCAAGGACTCTGAACAGAGAAGCAAGGACGAGCCTTGGCAGGTAGGGTCCTTCAGGGGAGACGGCCACGGCGGGTATAGAGGTAGTTCGATAACTCTGTGTTCCGGCTGGTCTCGGTCGTGCGGGTGTGCCAGGGACGTGGCCACGACCCCCTGTACCGTTCTGGATCCCTTCCTGGGCTCCGGCACTACGGCCGTCGTTGCCCGGGACCTTGGCCGAGGCTTCATAGGTCTCGAGATTAGTCGGAAATACATCGATATAGCCAGGCGTCGGCTCGCGGATCACCCGCGCCGGGCACGGCTATTCGAACGGTGGGAGGTATGACGTGGCAACGAAACAAGTACCTGAGGTCCAAGTTCCCAACTGGCAAGCACTCTGCCTCCCGGCGAGTGTCTCCTCGAGCGGCAAGGCCATAGACCCAGCGGCCCAAGGCCTCCTGGTGGAGATCACAGAGGAAGGTGGCGTCCGCGTGACCGGGACCGACCTCGGTCTCTGGGGCATCGGCCTCTACGGCGAGGGGGGCGTGGCTCGGTGGGCCGGGGTTGTGCCGGCGCGCGCAGCGGCCGTGCCGGGGACGGTGACGCTGACGCCAGAGGCCGATGGGCTTCGGCTCACCTGCGGTGACGGCGCCTCGTACCGCCTCGCGACGCTCGGTAGCGACCACTTCCCTCCGGCGCCAGTGGTCGGCGGCGAGCCGACGTACGTGCCCGACCTGGTGACGGCACTGGCCGCGACGACACCCGCCGTGAGCAGCGATCCCAGTGTCCTCGCCCTGTGTGGCGTTCTGCTCGAGGCCACTGGGGAGGCCGTGGGGTCAACCGGGTTCGTGGTCCACGCGACAGGCCACGGCGGCGGCGTTGCCGAGACGGTGATCTTGGCGAAGCGCCTCGTCGAGGCCACCCTCGCCGTCGCCGGGCCCGTACGGGGGGCCTACCTCGTGACCCAACCGCCCAGTGAGGAGGCGGTGGGGACGGCAGAGATCTCTGGGGTAGCGCCGGGGGAGATCTCTTGGTGGATGGTGGGAAAGACAGTGGGGGAGAAATACCCACGGTGGAGAAAGCTGACGACCGCGACGCGGCGCCCGCTCGGCGTCGTCGCCGGCGGGGACCTCGCCGACGCTGTTGCCAAGGCGACGCTCCTCGCCGAGGCGCACGTCCCGTTGGTCGACCTCGTGTTCGGGAAGGAAGGGCTGGCCGTCTACCTCCACGGCGACCCGACGGGCCAGGAGGCGAGTGGGGCACTGGTGGGAGTAGACGGTGACGGTGGGAGGGAGTCTCAGGTCTTGGTCGAGGCCGTCGCTCTGCGCGCCGCGCTCGCCGCGGCAGGAGCTGGTCGGATGTCCCTGGCCACAACGGAACAGGGGCTCGTGATCGAGCTTGAGGGCTTCCTCGCCGTCGTGAGCTTCGCCGGGGACGAGGAGGGGCCGTGAGTGACCTCGCCGTCGTGAGCTTCGCCGGGGACGAGGAGGGGCCGTGAGTGACCTTGTCACCTTCGGCGCAGACCGTGTCGGGGCACGGGGCACCTTCGTGGCCGTCACCGGGAACATCGGATCCGGGAAGACCTGGCTCTGCGAGGCGTTGGCCTTCGCGGCGACCGGGCCACGCGCCCTATTCTACGAGACGGTCGATTCAGTCGCGTTTCGGAGACACCTCGCCGCCTTCAACACCGAACTCCGTTCCGGGCAGAACCAGGGCGCTGGGTTCCAGATGCAGGTCTACGTGCTCCACACGCGCCTGCGAGACCACCGGGCGGCCACCGCGTTGCGGGACTTGGGGTGGGCCGTGATCCAGGACCAGCCCATCTACGGAGACCCGGTCTTCGCGGCGAACGCCGTAGCCTCCGGGTCAATGACGGTGGAGCAGTATGCCGACTACCGTGGCCTCGTCGACACGGTGGCCTGGGAGATCCAACCGCCGGACCTAGTGATCTACTGCGAGACTTCGGTGATGGCATGTCTCGAGAACATTCGTGGCCGGGGCCGCCCCGAGGAGGTCGGAACGCCGGTGGCGTACCTGGAAGGGCTGGAACGTGGGTTTGAGAGCATGGTGAGGCGTCTCGAGTCCCGTGGCGTGCGGGTGTTTCGGGTTCCGTGGGATGGGCGCGCCGGGGCGTCACCGAGCGAGGTCGGTCGGCGGCTCTGGGAGAGAATGTTGGAGCGGTTTCCGACGGTGTCGACCCAGCCGGAACCTGGAGAGGTGGTGGCCGAGGCCGGAGGACGGCCCACGCCGTAGCAGAGGGGGGATAGACTCGTGTCCTGGGTTGTCCCCACTCTCCACCCCGCCTTCCTCCTCCGCGGCGCCGGCCAGTACACCCGCGCGGTGATAGTCGATCTGGCCCGCGCCATGCGGATCGCGGCTGTCGGCCGACCTGAGTGGGACGAAGGAACTCTCTACACGACCCCTGGCCCCCGCTTCGCGGCGGCGTGGCTTGCCGAGACTCGCAGGGCGCGGTGCCGCGTCGGCGTAGACGTCGAGAACGAAATCTCGTACCGTGGCCGAGCCGTACTGACCCACGTCGGGGTGTCCCGTGGCTACGACGGCGACGCGCGCGCGCCGGACCGATCCTCGCTGTGCGTCTGGCTCCGACGCCGGGACGGGAAGCCTACTTTCACGCCCGGCGGGGAGGCGTTGGCGAGGGGGGCCATCCGTGATCTGCTCGGCGACCCTCGCGTGGCGAAGGTTCTCCAGAATGGGAGTCACGACGTAGACGTCCTGGCCTGGAACGGGTTGGGGCCGGTCAACGGGTACGGATTCGATACATTGGTGGCCCACCAGGCGTGTCACCCCGAGGAGCCTCACAGCCTGGGATACCTGGCCACGCGGTACACGGACGCCGGGGCATGGAAAGAAGAGGTCAAGGGGGGCGGTGGCCTTCAGAGGGTGAACGAGGTCGTGGTTCGAAGGTACAACGCACTGGACGCGGCCGTGACCCTCGCACTCGCGCCACGGCTTGAGGCTGACGTGGCGCGTGGCGGCCCTGCCGTGGCCACGCTGTTTCGTGGGAAGATGCAGGTGGCCGAACTGGCCCGTCGCATCGGGGCCCGGGGTCTCTGGGTAGACCAGGAGCGACTGGCTATGGCCAGGGACACGTATGCCGACAGGCTTCGGTCCGGCCGTGTCTCCCTCGGGCAGTTGAGTGGACAAGTGGATTTCGACCCACAGAAGCCGATTCACTTAAGGGAGGCCCTGTACGGCCGTTTCCGCGCCCCTATCGTGGCGAGGACGCCGAAGACCAGGGCGCCCACCCTCTCCCAATCTCTACTGCCCAGGCTACGTCCGTACCTGTCCCCCGAAGGGAAGCGATTCATCGATAGTCTATTGGCGTGGAAGTCATCGGCGAAGATCGAATCCACTTACCTCCGCGAGGGATGGAGGGACTCATCGGGACGTCTACACGGGGTTGAGATCATAGACGGATCTGTTCATTCGCTGTTCAGCGTCACCGTCACGCCGACGGACCGTTGGGCCTCCCGCGAGCCGAATCTTCAGAACATTCCCACCGGGGATCCGAATGACCCGGTCTCGAACATCCGGGGAATCTACACGGCCAGGCCCGGGTTCACCCTGGTGGGGTTTGACTTCGCGGCGCTCGAGCTTCGGATAGACGCCTTTCAGAGTGGCGACGAGCCACTGATGAGGATGTTCGCCGAGGACCTGCGCCTGCGGCGGTTGGGGGTGCCGAAGGCCAGGAGGCCGGATATCCATAGGGTTAACGCGGCCGCTGTGTTCGGCGTCCCGGAGGGGTCGGTGACCAAGTCTATGAGGGACACCGGGAAGAACGTTATCTATGGAGTTGGGTACGGCGGCGGCGCCCAGACGATTTTGGGGACGATACGTGCGAACGCCGAGGGGAGCGGAAACCCGGCCGAGATCCGGGCGGCGTACACCTTGACCGTGGTGGACGTCGAGGCCATGCTGAGGAATTGGTTCGCTACACACCCGGGCCTGGCGAGACACAGGAAGTCGAAAGTCTCCGAGGCGCTGGAACGTTCCCGCCGAGTGGCCGGCCTCGGCCTGGGCCTTGGGTGGTGCCAGGAGTATCGTAATGGTCGCCGACGCTGGTTCCTCTCCGGGCGCGTCCCACACGGGGGGTGGGACGGGGGGTCGGACCGCCGTGGGAACCCGGCCGCTACACAGGTGCTAAACGCCCCGGTGCAGACGGAGGCCTCCATCGTTTTCGACGAGACCATGCTGGCGTTGGACAGCGACCTGCGGCGGGGACGCTTCGGTGCGTGGTCGCTCACGGCGGAGGCTGCCGGGCGGTGCGCCGGGGTGGTCATCCCACTGCACGACGCGATCTACTTGGAGGTCCCGACGGCGTACCGTGAGGAGGCCGTGTCCGCCGTGCGGGAGCATGGGGAACGGCCACGGCCGTCGCCCAGTGGCGAGGTGGTCTATCCGGTGGACGTGAAGTGTGGACGGCGGTGGTCCGACGTCTCGTGACTCGCGACTCGCGACGGGCAAATAAAACCAAGCCGTAGGTCGTCGACGTACAGAAGTGAGAGTCTCCAATCATGAATAGGCCGGACATGACACACCGGGTAGGTGAAGCCATTGGGGTTGGTCTACGCGCACTCGTAGGAGTGGAAGGAGGACCCAGTGACCCGTGACGAAGCGATTGTCCGTCTCCGAAAGATTCTCAGGCTCGCGGAGCGCGCAGGATCTAGCGAGGAGGCCGCCACGGCCGCGCAGCGGGCCCAAGAGATCATGGTCCAGTTCGGTCTGAGCCAAGCCATGGCCTTCGAGCTCGACGCCGACCAGGCCGGGCCCGGCACCGGCCAGGCCGAGACCGAAGCAGTCGAGGACTTCGGACGGAAGGGCGCCTACTTGGACGTCATGGACACGGCCGTCGTCACCTGGCGCTTGCGTCTCGCCTCGGTCGTGGCACGGGTGAATGCCTCTAGGGTCTACACGACCCGGGTCGAGACGCCGGGCCGGCCCGTCGTCACCCAGTACAAGTGGGGAGAGACGAAGCGGACCGACCGCGCCGTGATATCCATCGTGGGGCGGCCGGGCGACGTCGAGACGGTCAGGTACCTCTACGAGTACGTCCGGCGCGAGACCGAACGTCTCTGCGGAGAGCAAGGGCGTGGCTGCGGCCGCACCTGGGCCAATAACTTCAAGGTCGGCGTGGTGGAGGAGGTTGGGCGTCGCCTGGCCGACGCGAAGCGAAGCGCCGTCGAGGCCGTCCGCCAGGAGGTGGCCGGTCAGGTCCCTCCGGAGCGGGCCTTGGCCGTCGTGAACCGTGGCTTGGAACGGTACGCCCGGCGGGGCGACGAGACGGACGCGTGGGTCTTGAAGAACCTCCGTCTTCATGCCAGAGCGGCCACGACCTCGACATACCACGGTGGGGCGCGCGACGCGGGGCGTCAGGCCGGTGCCGGCATCGCCCTCGGGTCTCGCGGTGGGCGGTTGGGTGCCGGCCGGGACCGTCTCGGCCCTGGCCAGTAGCCGAAGATCGGCATGAAGGAGTAGGGAATGACGAAACAGACCATCAATACCTACCTCGTGGTGGTACTGGGCACACTCGCGGAGATCGAGGAGGACGCGCCCGAGGGGGTGCTGTACGCGGCCCTCATGACGGCCGGCTGCGGAATGGCCGAATGGCAGATTGTGAGGTCGGTACTGATTGGGGGCGGGCTTGCGGAGGCCCGCCCGGGCCCGTGCCTGCGCGCGACCGATGCAGGTCGCGAGATGGCGGCGAAGATCTCCGCGGCGGCACTAGGACCGACGTGACGACACATGCCGCCACCCACGCCGCGGCGTCGGCCCACGCCACCGTCCACGGTGGCCATCGACGCCGACGTTCCGGTCCTCTCGGATTCGGTCAGTGGCCGAAGATTGGCATGGGGGCGCAAAAGATGCGGAGTCCCGTAGGGAGTGAGTCTTGATTCTCTTTCGGTTTCTGCCGGGCATAGAGATTGCTCGTGAATCTCTGTGCTACGTTCGAACCGAAGGAGGGCAACCATGCCGAAGGTCAGACAGGCACCGAAGGACCTGGGAAGGCCGGGGGGCGTACCGCCTTCCCCGGCCTTCCCGCTGGATCCGGACCAGGAGGTGGTCGCCGCCCTCGCCACCGGCGAGCACGTCGTGGCCGCCGCCGCCGGGTCGGGAAAGACCCACACCCTCTGCGAATGGGTGGCCAGGCGCCTCGCCGACGGCGCGGAGCCGAACGCCATCCTGGTGGCGGCCTACAACGCTTCCGCGGGTCGGGAACTCAAGGCCCGCATCGCGGAGCGCTGCGGGCCCACGGCCGACGGCGTTTGGGCCGGGACCCTCCACGGCCTGAGCTGGCGGCTCTGGCGAGAGGCCCACCCGGGCGATCCCCGTGGGGAGACCCGTTCCGTCCTCGGGACGGACGAGTGCCCGGTGAAACCCTTCCAGCTCGTCGGCCGTGCCCTACGCGAGGCCGGGCTGTACATGGACGCGAAGGACGTCCTCACGGCTTCGGAACGGGTCCGCGAGGCGTGCCACGACGTGCCGACGGCGGGGCGGCCGACCGAACGGCTTCTGGAGGCATTCCGCGAGGCGCGGTGTAACGGCCAGGCCGAGGACTACACCCGTGCCGCGATGGTCTACGAGGCCGAGAAGCGCCGCCGGGGTCTCATCGACTTCACGGACATGATGCGGCTCGTGTTCGACGCGGCCGCCAGGGGCGAGTCCTGGGCCACGGCCGGCCTCGCCGGGCGTTTCGCCTTCATAGCCTTGGACGAGGCTCAGGACGCCAACCCACTCCAGGTGGCTCTGGTCGAGATTCTTGCCAAGGGGGCCCAGTGCCTCCTCTGGGTCGGGGACTTCCGGCAGGCGATCTACGGCTTCCGCGGAGCGCGGCCGGACCTCCTGAAGCTCCGGCTCGACAATGGCCGTGCCACGCTCCACCCCATGAGGGTGAACCACCGGAGCGGAGCGGCCATAGTCCACGCCGGGAACGCCTTCGCGCTGGGCGCCGAGTGGCACATCGGCGGCGACTCGCTGCCGGACCCGGAGCGCGGGGCCGGAGAGGCAAGGGTCTCCGACGAGGTCGACGCCGGCCAAGAGATCCTGGCCGAGGTCGCCGGCGGCGCGGCCCCGAACGACTACGGGTACGTGGCCAGGACGAACGCCGAGTTGGCCCCGCTCGAGGCGTGCCTCGCTATGGCGAAGGTCCCGTTCTTCTCGACCGCCGGCCGCGGCGGCTGCTGGGCCACGCGCGACGGCAGGGCCCTACTCGCTTACCTGCGTGCCACCGAGGGCCGCGCCACGTTGGACGAGCTCGTGACCATCGCTAACAGGCCCCTCCGGAAGCTGAGCCGAAAAGCCCTGGAGATAGAACTGGACAGCCCACGGGCGTTGGCCCGCGCGCATGAGTGGCTCGCCGAGAGTCGGTTCCGCCCCGCGGCCGCCCTCGGCGATGACTTGGTCGACCTCTCCGGTCGCGACTGGGCCGGCCGCTGCGCGGCGGCCGGCGACCTCCTGATCCAAGACATCCGCGACCGGACCGAGGCGGACCTGGATCCTGACAGTGACAGGATTTCTCTGGTGGCCACCTTGGCCGGATTGGCGGCCGGCCGCGGGTCGCTCGCCGGGCTTGAAGAGACCGTGAAGGCCTCCGAGACCGCGGCCGCGCGGGACGCCGACGCGGCCGTGCTGCTCTCGACGGTCCACAAGATGAAAGGTGGACAGCGGCGCTGCGTGTACGTCCAAGCGGGGGTGATGCCCCACCCGAAGGCGACCGACGATGGGGAAGAGGAGCGGATCTACTACGTGGCGATCACGCGGGCGCGGGAGCGGCTCGTCGTGATAGCGAACCCGCTCGGGCACCCCTTCGCCAGGCGTCACGCCCGGGCGAACGATTCCGAGGTGGAAGGCGGCGGCGAGGTCGCGACGGCGGCCAACCCTCCTCCGGACGTAGCACCCCAGAAGGACCAATCCGGCCGTTCCCAGTCTCCCTCTCTGGGAATGGTCGGGGCCGTGGCCGCGGGCGAGCCGCCGCCCCCACCTCGGATCTCTAGCCAGGCACTTGGGGGCCCCACCCCTACGGGGGGCCCCACCCCTACGGGGGGCCCCACCCCTACGGGGGGCCCCACCCCTACGGGGGGCCCCACCCCTACGGGAGACCCGGCACTCGGGGGCCCCACCCCCACGGGGGATGGGCCAGACAGTGACTTGGCGGTGGGGAAGAGAAGCGTGGCCGTCCGACTCGTGGCCATGAGGGCGCTGCTCGAGCCGCTCGGCTTCACCCCGAGGCGCGACGAACGCTCGCGCCAGTACGTCTTCGCCCGGCCATGGGCCGACCGGCGCGGGGTAGAGACCCTGGTCTACTCGAGCATCATGCTCGGCCGCGCCGAGGCGAACGGGGTGGGAGAAGACTCGATCCGAGTGGCGATTGTCGACACGGGCCGTGGCCGTGCCGTGGCCGGGCGGGGCGCCTGGGTATGCCGGACGCGGATGTGGCGGACGGCTCTGCAGGAGAGGATTCGGACTCAGGAGGAAAAGGCCCGTGGTCAGACGTAGGTGGCCGTGCGGAGTGAGCCCGTCGGTCGAGTACGCCAGGCTGCGTGAGGTGGTGTCGGCGCTGCCAGACCTGGACGTCCTGGCGATGCGGAGAGACCCACGGAGCGGGGAGGTCCTTGGCCGATTCCTTCCCCACGACTACGTGGCCACCGGCAGGCGAAGAATCGAGATCTCCAGGAGGTGGTGCCGAACTCGTGGTACGGTCCTAGCCATCCTGGTCCATGAAGCGGCCCATGCGCTGGGCGACGCACGGCGGGCGCCGCGCCGTCTCCGCTTCCGCTGGTGGATGGGAGAGGACCACGGGGGCCGCTTCCGCGCAGCGCTCTTGCTCGTGGCGCGGCGTGGGTACGGATTCGTGCCGCCGCCCGGGACCGGACTGGAAGAGGTTGAGAGACTTCTCAAGGCGCACTGCCAAAGATGGGCGGAGGACCGCAAAAGATGCGCGGTCTCGTAGAGTGCGAGTCTTGATTCTCTTTCGGTTTCTGCCGGGCATAGAGATTGCTCATGTTCTAACCCGGCGCCGACGGCATGGTGCCGCCGGCGAGGAAGAAGAGGGACCCATGGTGCAAGTAAGGACGACGAAGACGCGAGAGATGGCGAAGTCGGTGAAGGACCTGGGCTGCGGCGAGCACTGCGAGCCCCCCGGGCCCGACAGCGCGGCGGTCCACTGCCGCTGCTGCTGCCAGGCCCACTCGCCCCCGCCCAGGGCGAAGGGGTCGAACGGGGTCGGGACCAGGGTGTACGGGGGCGGGGGGGACGTGAGCATCGACACCGACGTGCCCACACCCACCACCCGGGACGACGGCGGGGTGGCCGACATCCTGGCCCGGGCCAGGGCCAAGGGACTCATGAAGCCCCTCCAGGGCGTCAAAGTGGTGGTCGAGAGGCCCACCCCGAAGACCTGGCGGGTCACGCTCCCCGACGGCGTGGTCGTGCCCGAGTACGCCGCGCGGGACGCCGAAGGGCGGCTCACCGGCCGCTCGGCCTCCTACGAGCGGATCCGGAGCTGGCTCCGTCGCCAGGGGGCGAACGTGACCTCGGCCAGGGAGGAGGCCGCGGCGCGCGCGGCAGAGGCCGGGCAGCCGCTCGCCCGGGCGGCAAAGGCGCCCACGGCGACGCCCACGGCGACGCCCACGGCGACGCCCACGGCGACGCCCAAGGCATCGGGGCGCCCCGGGGTGGCGGCGGCCGCGAGGGCCTTCGGGGCCAGGCTGGCCGGAGGCACGACGACGATGAAGGAGATCGTCGCCGCCGCGGCGGAGGCGACGGGCCAGGAGCCCGCCAGGGCCGCGGAAGCGGTCGGGGCGTGCGTGTACGGGTACCCGGACCGCCCCCACGAATGGGAGAGGGTGGCCCGCGGGGTCTTCCGGTACGTCGGCCCGAGCGAGCAGTAGGATACGACACAGCCACGCTCCCCTCGGGGGGGGGGACAAGGAGAAGAAAATGAAAAAGACACGGATTGACGCAGACACCAAGGGGGCACTGGTACGGAAGCGACAGTCCATCGTCAAGAGCGCCGATGCCGCCGCCAAAGCGGCGTGGCGCCTGGCCTCCAACGCCGCCGACGTCGCCACGACGGTCCGCCGCCGGGCCGTCAAGACCGCCGCCGCGGCCGACGCCGCCGAGGCCGCTGCCACGGCGGCGTGGCACCGCGCCACCGCGGCCGACGCCGCCGAGGCCGCTGCCACGGCGGCGTGGCGCCGAGCCGTCCATTCCAAGCGTTCGACGCCGTGAGACACGCCCTACCACGCCCGGGCGACCGGGTCGCCCTCGTCGGAACGGCCGAGATAGCGGTCGTCCTTCACGTCGGCCCCAAGAGGATCCGATACAGAGACGTCGGGTCCGAGCTCACACACAACGCCAATCTCCAGGACCTGGTCCCACTATCGCTCGTCCGCCGACACCCGGCGTGGCGTCGCGCGAGAGACCTCCGCGCCCGGGCGAACCGCCTGAGGGACGAAGCCTACAAGGTGGAGGACCAGGTGGACAAAGAACTCGAGAAGCTCGAGTCCGTCTACGAGCAGAGCCCCTGGCGACTGGACGGGTAGCCGTGACGGCCAAGTCTATCCTGGTCCCGGGCCCCCGGCCCTGGGGTGGGTGGGTCCCGGGCGAGGCACGTCGGGCAGGTGAGGCCGTAGGCCCTGTGGAGGTGGTCTCCGGGGATCTCTATGTCCACCGCGGTGACCTGGGCTACTGGCCCAGGGCGTGGCCAGGCGGGGCGCGGAGCCTCAAAGCCAGGTCATGTCTGTCGCTGGTCGGACGCCACCAGACGAGGCCGGGTGGGCTAGTCACCGGCTGCTCCCGGCATTCTCCCCAGAGCGAGATAGTAGCGGCCGTTGGCCGCCTCCTTGGCCTTCCCGTGGCCGTCGTCGTCCCTTCTGGGCCACGATCCGACCATCTCGTGTCGGCCGAACGGCTCGGCGCGGAGATCATGACCGTCGGCGTCGGCTGGAACAGTGTGATCGAGGCCACGGCCCGCCGAACGGCCGAGGGGCGGGGTTGGCTAGAGGTCCCGTTCGGCATGGTGTCTCGAGAGGCCCTGCCCGTGGCAAGGGCCGCGGGACGTGGGTGCCCGGTGGGAGCTCGGACCGTCGTGGCGGCCGCCGGCAGCGGCGTGAGCCTCGCCGGGTACTCTCTCGGCCTGCAGGATATGGGCCACCCGGCCAGGTGCGTCGGTGTGGCCGTCGGTAGAGACCCGACCAATCTAGTCAGGGAATGGGGGGCGCCGGGGGCGATTACTCTTGCAGCCGCGAGTGGAAAAGGGTACTCTTTTCCCGAAGATGGAGACCAGGTCTCAATCGGTGGGGTATTGCCGGGGTGGCCACTCCACGGGCACTACGAGGTCAAGGCCTGGCGCTGGCTGGACGGCGCATGGGAACGGGTAGAGAAGCCAGTGCTGTTCTTGGTAGTGGGTTCCACGTCGGCGGCCACCACGTAGGGTTTCCAGAGGTTTCCAGAGGGACCGAGTGACAACCAAGGAGAAAGACCATGGCAAAGGTGAGAGACGTTTCCAGGTCGGCCAAGCCTGCCAGGTCGGCCAAGCCTGCCAAGCAGGCCAAGCCGAGCAAGAAGCCGAGGCCCTCTGGCGCGAAGGCGGACGGCGCCGCCGGGGGCCCCCCCTCGCACTCGCGGATGGGGATCTCCGAGGCCGCCAGAGCATTGGCGACCAAGAAGTCGCTGCCGATCACGGAGATCTCGGCGCGGGTCGCCGAGAAGCTCGGCCTGCCGCTGGCGCGGGTGCGCGTCGCCGTTGGCGGCGCGGTGTACGGCAACCCGAGCTGGAAGAAGACCGGCCGGGGTGTCTTCCAGTTCGTCGGCTAGGGGTTCCGCCCGGGCCGGGCACCCCCACCCCCCTCCGGGGAGGCCCGGCCCGGGCGGTTCTTCATCTCTTCGGAGATCAACAGTGACAGGATTCTGGGCAGTCGTCGCTCCGATCGACTACGCCGGTGTCCCACCCCCGCGCGGGCCGTGGCGTACCGAGGTGGACGCGGAGCGCGCGCTGGCACTCTGGGTCGAGAAGAGACCAGGCGCGAGGCTTGGCCACGACTTCCGCGTCCTTGGCCCCTTCTCGACTCGGGACGACGCTCGGGCCGCACGGCGGACCGCGCACCGTGCCGTCGTCGCGCGGAGTGTTGTCGCGAAGAGCCGAGAGGTGGAAGGCGAGGACGCAGTCCTGCGTGCCCTCCGGGCTGCGTTCTGGAGAGGACATGGGGTCTCGATCAACACTGGCCCGGCCGGACCATGGCTTGTTGGCCGGCCCGGGACCCGCCCGATCCCCTACACGTCCCGTGTCGGGGCGCTCCGCGCCGCGTGGGACCTCGCAGGTGAGCTCTCGTCTACTGCCGACCACGACATCGTAGCTGCCGTGCTTGGCACGGCAGAAGAGATCCCAGGATTTCCGGGCCTGAAACGGCTTCGACGGCCGGAGAAGGACCGAGACTGCGTGCCGGCGGCGCCCGATCCGCCGCGACCAAGCGGGCAAACGTAAACGCGACAGAAAAGCGTTTTGCACAGGCCGCCTAGACAGCGGCAGTGCCGTCGGACGGGCGAGGTGCCGGGAGTAGCCCGCGAGGCGTAACTGACGACCGGATGGGACCCGCGAGGAGCGGCGAGTAGCGGGTCCGACACACACGCCGTTGGTGGAGGCGGG
>Ga0208958_1000445_pt1 | contig 49646 bp, 58 predicted proteins | sample RifOxyB1_FD_184032 | JGI IMG/M metagenome (GOLD analysis project Ga0208958, IMG submission 184032) | Soil microbial communities from Rifle, Colorado - Rifle Oxygen_injection B1 (SPAdes) | ecosystem: Environmental > Terrestrial > Deep subsurface > Rock core/Sediment | place: Rifle, Colorado...
ACCACCATCAACATCTTTGGTGGTGTCGTAAACAAATACGTTTGTTATATTCGCTATTGTTTCAATATCTTTTTTACCCTTAATTATTTCATCGCCATTCATCGTGAGGGTTGCCCGTATTTTGTCATTGCCGGCAGTTGTCCCAATTGCCACGTTTCCTCCTGCTGAAATGGTAAATGCTGATCGCTCATCACCAAAGTAATCAGAAATCACATTAACTACATTTTGGGTAGAGGTTGATTCTTCGGTATCAATCGTTACCGCAGTAGCATTGGCTGCATCAGTCTGACGGACATCCAGAGGGGTGGTGGGGGATGTGGTACCGATCCCAACTGATCCTTGTACCGCCAAATTATTGGCCGCAATTGCTGCATTGGCAAAAGAGTCCGTGGTACCGATACCGACCCCACCGGCGATGCTTAATTTAGTACCAGGGGAAGTAGTCCCGATCCCCACATTTCCACTCGTCAATATTGACAAGAATGGATTGGTTCCAGGAGTTGTCCCATCACCAATGAGGAACACATCATCATCATCTCCACCCGCATCTTCTTGGACTCCCAACCAAAAATCAGTGTCAGTGGCAGTGAGGGTATCAAGGATGATTGAAGGATCTGCTTTGGTTATGGTCAAATTTCCTCCTTGGGTAATCCCTCCATCAGCAAAGATCGTCCCATCCACTTCCAAATCATCAAGAATATATACATCATTGGTTCCATCAATATTTCCTGGTATCCCACTGGCACCGACATGAAGGAGGGATTGGGGGGAGGTGGTGCCGATACCCAAATTCCCAGCTAAATAATTGGTCGCTCCGCCTGCTTCGTATACCCCCCATCGGGTCGCAGAAGTATCGGTCAGATTTAGATACAGTCCATATTGCGTCCCTCCAGAGGTAAATGCATCCACACTATTTGCGCGAAATCCATACGCTACATCGGCAGCTCCTGAATACGTAGTCATTTGGGCGAGATAGGCAGTATTTGTTTGTACTACTGCATCGTTTTTGGTGCTAATATATGTCTGATTACCATACCCAACGGTCGATAACGGACTACTAATTGTAGATAATCCATCCATAGCCATTACCGTGTAATTTCCAATGCCACTTCCGTTCGTCAAAACATTTCTCACCCCATACTTATCGGTAATATCCGTATCATCGAAATTAACTTCGAGACCATACACCGAGCCAGTGGTACTCGTATTATCATCTGCGATGGCAACCCCTCTCGATGGAGTACCATTGATTTGTGTCGTTATATCAACTTTTGCAGACGGACTCGTCGTCCCGATCCCTACCTCTCCTGCGAAATAATTATCTTCCGTATTTGCCGCATAAATCCCATAATCCCACCCCGTCCCAATATTGATTGCCCGCTCTGATCCTGCTCCTGCGGTGATGTTTGATATATTCATCCCGTACAATGTGCCAGCTCCCACTCCCGTAGAATTGACATTGATACCATAGGCCGTACCACCCGTAGTAATGGATGATGGAGTGGTTAAATCAATACCATAGGCATTTAATGTCCCTGCTGTTTGGGTGAGAGCCGGCATGGTGAGGTCAACTAATATATATTCGCTCGTGCCACCAGCTCCATTCATATTGACCCCACCACCACCCGGGGGAGCAATGACCACACCGTAATAACTTTTGGTTCCTGAGGTATGAGTATTGGTCCAGTCGGGTAATGTTATCTTTTGACCGGTTACTGACTGGTTTGTTACGGTGAGGTTGGTATCCAGATCAATATCCATACCGATCAAATCACCAGCCAGCGATGTGGCTGCGATGTAGTCGATGTCAAAGATGGTGCCTGAAGTATTGTAGGCATCGATCAACTGTAATGAATTGGTGGCGACATTGGTTCCGAGTAACTTCAACGCAAACTTGTCAGTCCCTGGTTCAATGGTTAACTGGTCACCTGACGCCGAACCAATATCGGGGATATTGACCACTCCTGCTGAATCAACATAGAGATACTTGGTGGTACCGTCGCTATTGGTGACGGCAAAAATATCATCAGTGGGTGAGGCAGTCGAAGTCTGGCGTACTTCCATTCCAACGGTATCCTGGCCGGTTGGGGCAATGATTTGATCAGAGGTGGGATTGTTAATCAAACAGTTGGTACAGGTAGAGCCTGATATCGTACCCCAGGCAGGAACACCACCACCTGAAATGGTGAGGACTTGATTGGTCGTACCAATTCCTAATTTTACCAACGAATTGGCAGCATCGGAATAGAGGATATCGCCTTGGGTATACGTGGAAAAGCTTGTACCACCACCAGCTACCTGGGTGACCCCTGACCCATTGATGATCGGGACACTGTTGACGACTAATACATTGTCCCACCCACTGCCAATATTTAATGCCCGTTCAGTGCCCGTTGATCCGGTGATGTTGGTGATATTAACACCATACAAAGATCCAGCTCCAACTCCTGCTGCATTTACATATATTCCCGATGCCGTACCACCAGTTGTAATACTTGACGGGGTATCGATGTAGAGTCCATTCACATTTAACGTCCCTGCTGTCTGGGTGAGTGCAGGCAGATCAACATCGAGTGCATTGTAGGTGGTGGTACCACCAGCTCCGTTTTGGTTGATACCGGCGCCTGTTCCAAATGATACGAGGAATCCTTTGAGTATTTTTGTTCCAGTTGTATGAGTGTTTGTGGTGGTTGGGAGTTTGACTTCCAATCCGGTTACACTTTGGTTAGTGGCATCGACAGTACCATCGTCAAGATTGAACTTGGCACCGATGGTGTCACCGGTGAGGGTGGTATTGGTTTTGTAGGCGAGATTAAAGACGGTACCGGTGGTCGTTGCTGCAGCATTGATTTCAAATTGGGTGGCAGGGGTACTGGTTCCAATACCCAGTCGATTACTCGTATCATTCCAGAAAAAGTTTGCATTGTCTTCGACTAAATTGCCACTGCCATCGACAAATACCACACTGCCTTGGGAAAGGGTGGTTGCCACGCCACCGGAGAAGTTACCGTAAATGGTGCCATCCACTTCCAAGTCATCATACACATACAGATCATCAGTGCCATCGATACTTCCGGGTGTACCGGCTGAACCAATGTGCAAAAGTGACAAGGGTACACTTGTTCCCACCCCAATCCTGTTTGTTGAGGCATCCACAAAGAAAAGGTTTACATCTGTATCTCCCTCAATCCTGAAATCCACATCATTTCCCTGTTCATTAAATATGGCTGATCCATCATCACCAAAGAAAATATCAGCTGTGGCCACTGTTGTTCCACCCAATACCAGATCATCTGTTGTTGTGGTGAGATATGCAAAAGTTCCACCATCTGTCCAAAGTCCAACTCCTGTTGTATCCACCCAGGTAAACCCACCAGTAGAGGAGTTATATGTAAGTATCTGTCCACTTGCAGCTGTATTTGAGACCTTGAGATCAATCTCTAGTATTTCATCATCTGATATTTCAGAACTACTTACAGCTGTTCCCAAAGTAGTAGAAAGTACTCCTCCTGAAACAGAAAGACCAGTCCCTGTAAGATCAGTAAAAGAATCAGATCCCAGTATGAAGGTTCCCTGTACACTCAAGGTAGTCCCAGAGTTAAAAGTAAGGGTATCTGCATCTCCACTTTCCTCAATGGTAGTATCAGCATCCAAAGTAAGCTCATCTGATATCTCACTAAAATCAAGAGAATCAGTTGTAATCAAATCCCCACCAATACTCTCGGCAATACTCAAAACCCCTTCACTACTACTTTGTACAATCCCTTCTCCCAAAGAAGAAAATGTAACCTCTCCAGCTACCTCAAGGTTCTGTCCAAAAAAACCATCAACTCCAACATCAAACAAAACATCATCCAAAGAAATAGTCTGTGCCAAAACCTCTTTAAATGTAGGCTGTATTATTTCCGCATATCCTGCGGTGTTTAATTTATTCAAGCCTAAAATACCGTTTTGCGGAAATAAATTAAGTTTGCTTTCTGCAAACAAAAGTATCGTTACTAGGCTAATCAGAAATAATGCTTTTTCGGCTTTTATAAAATTAAATCTAGGCAAAGCAATCTTCTCATTCGACTTCAAAACAAGGGGAGTATGCCTTATAAAATTTTCAAATGAATTTGATTGTACTTTAGTTTTAGCTTGCTTTTCTAAGATTAAACCGATCTGATGATCACGCCTGTTTTGAGCCTGTTTTTTTCTAAGCTCTAATATATCCGCAACTGAAAAACGCCTGTGTCCACCCAGAGTACGGTCTGATTTTAAAAGTCCTTTCTCTTCCCATCTCCGAATAGTTTTTGAGCTCACATGCAAAAATTTAGCAGTATCTTTTACTGATAAAGAAGTGGCGTATTTGTTTGGCAGGTTACTCATATTGGGCAATATTATTTTAAAACTTGGACATCTTTCTTAGACTTTGAAGCTAAAATGTCCAACTTTTTAGTACTTATTCATTAAGACATTTTCCAAAGTTTGTGTCAAGTACAAATTAGCCTTAAATAGCCCAATTTATAAAATCTCAAGAACTAAAATCAATGCGGAAAAGAAATTTATTAAGATTTATCACATAAATAAGAGCGTTTTATCATTTAGGACACTAAACTGCTAATTAAAATGCCTTTTATTTTATCCATCATTCATGACCAAACCATGCAAGGTGAGATATTAACCCAATTTTTAAATAACTGAAAGTACACGACGTAGTTTTTTGAAGAATCGCGTTGTCGATTAAAGTATACCAAATTTTGAAATAAGGCTAAATCACTTCTGCGGAAATAATGCAGAAAAAATACGCGAGGCTAAAGTAAAATATTTCCGCATATATAACCCATATTAATGTTTAAGCTCTACTTGCTTTTCCCTCTGTTCATACTTAACATGAAAGTATGCGTTCATACTATCTATTACTTTTCTTTTTTACCTTCTTAACACTTACTGGTTTTTTCTTTGCTAACAAGGTAACAGCCCAGGATGTTTCAACTGGTTTTGCTATATCTATTAATGTCCCAGATAACGATTTTCAAAATGGTGATTTAATATGTGCCTCAAATAATTCCTTTATCAAATGCAACGTACCCTATGACACTTCGTTGTATGGCGTTGTCACAACTACCCCTGCTTCATCAATTAGGGTTGAAACACAAGAAAGCCCTGTTCTTATCTTAGACAGCGGATTAGCTCGTGTCCGCGTTACGAACATAGGCGGTCCGATAACAAACGGCAGTTTTGTAACAACATCCGAAAAAGCAGGTCTTGGACAACTTGCAACAAAAAGTGGCTATGTAATCGGTGTTTCAATTGATGAGTTTAATTCAGAAAATCCTGACGAGGTAGGGGAGGTTGTTGTTGCTCTTAACATTCATCCAGCGAGAATTTCAAGTGCCCGCTCAAATCTGATCGAAATTCTTCGCCAGGGTTTTTCAGCTCCGCTTTTTGACCCGCTTGCCTCGCTGCGTTACTTTTTAGCGGCCACGATAGTTCTTGCTTCTTTTGCAATCGGCTTTGTTTACTTCGGTCGTGTTGCCACCAAAGGAGTGGAGGCCATTGGCAGAAATCCACTTGCCAGTCGGATGATACAGTTTGCAGTACTAATACAGGTTTTGATTATGATAGCCGTATTCCTTATTGGCCTAGGTTTAGCATATCTCGTTTTAATTCTTTAAAAATAATTACTCATGTTTTTTTTCTCGGGCAAAAAGCCCAAAACTACTGCAACAAGCCTAAAACCTATGGTGCTTATTTCCATGGATGGCTTCGGTATTGCCCCTCCATCTGAAGGGAATGCGATATATCGTGCAAAAAAACCCAACCTGGATTATTACACAAAGAATTTTCCCCACGGTGAGCTTTTTGCAGCTGGTGAATCAGTTGGTTTGCCTGCTAATGAAGTAGGGAATAGCGAAGTCGGACATTTAACAATGGGGGTTGGACAAGTCATTCTCCAAAGCCTGATGCGCATTAATTCAGAAATAGAAGATGGCTCATTTTTTGAAAACTTAGCCTTCCTCAAAGCTATAGAATATTGCCAAAACAACAATTCCAATCTTCATCTGGTCGGTTTGGTAAGCTCTGGAGAAGTCCATTCATCCCTTTCTCATCTTTTTGCTCTAATCGATTTTTGTCAAAAAAAAGAAGTAAAAGCCGTCTTTCTCCATCTTTTTACCGACGGCCGAGACGCACCGCCCCGGGAAGCATTCAATATTCTAAAAACTATTGAAGAAAAAATCAGCCTCTCTCCTAATATTAACATAAGCACAATTTCAGGCCGCTACTACGCTATGGATCGTGACTTTCGCTGGGATCGGACTAAAAAAACATATGACGCTTTAGTGCTTGGTAGAGGGTTAACCGCTGATTCTCCGACAAAAGCAATCAATAGTGCATACCTAAAAAGCCAGACGGATGAATTTATTGAACCAACAGTAATTTTAAACAAAGAAAACCGTCCAGTCGGTTTGATATCTGACAATGATAGTGTAATTGTTTTTAACTTTCGCATTGATCGTCCCCGCCAAATTACCATGTCGCTATCCATGAAGGATTTTGAAAATCTTGCAGGCTTTGATCTTGGCTATGACCCGCTCCATGAAGAAACCCGTCCACAGGAAAAGAAATCTCTTTCAGGTCCAACCTTTACCAGAGAAAAATTCCCCCAAAATCTTTTTGTGGTAACCATGACTGAATATCAAAAAAATATTCCGGTCAATGCAGTCGCTTACCCGCTACCTGCAGGCGTAGACTCGCTCAGCAATGTTCTTTTTCAAAACAACCTAAAACACCTTCATTTAGCCGAATCTGAAAAAGAGCGCATGATCTCTTACTATTTTAACGGCATGAAAGAGGGCAAGGTTCCAGGGGAAGATGCCCTGATAGTCCCTTCTCCCAAGGTAGCAACTTACGATCTTATGCCTGAAATGGCGATTTATGAAATCCAAAAAGAGTTTGAAAAAGCGCTCATCAATGCCCACTATCATTTTTTTGTCATTAATTTTGCCAATCCTGATATGGTTAGTCATACCGGAGATCTCAAGGCTACTATCAAAGCAGTCGAACACGTCGACAAAGCACTTGGAAACATTGTTGATGCCACACTCAAAATGGACGGCACAATAATTATTTCTTCTGATCATGGCAATGCAGAAGAGCTGATAACCTATCCCCAAGGTTCTTTCTTTTACACTACATCAAAAGGTGAGATTAATACATCACACTCAAGCAATCCAGTACCAGTATTTATCATTAAAAACTCTCTCCTGGGCAAAAATATAAGTTTGCCAAAAGGTAATTTAACTGACATTGCTCCAACCATTCTGTCTATAATGAAACTACCCATTCCAAAATCAATGACTGGAAAGAACTTATTAGAAAATGTAGAATTTTAAATAAAATATGAACATCTCAATCTTACTTACAATCTCAATGTTTTTAATTTCACTTCTTGGGTTAAGCCTTTCTTTCATTGCCTTTTTCTATCTCTCTTTAATCAAAAAATACGACAAACTAAGAGCTGAAGAAGAAAGAATGAAATTTAAGATTGATAAACACCATGATGAAATTATTGACAAAGCCAGAAGTCGTGCCAGGCTTATCATTGAAAAAGCTACGGAATTTGACGAAGAAACAAAGAAAAAATTTGCAAATGACCTTGAACTAACTCGTGCCAAACTTGAACAAAATTATCAAGAGGTTTTTACAACAACCGAAAAAAAAGCAGAAGCAGTAATTGATCAGCTTATTATTGATCTTGAAGCAACCCTCACCGCTGACTTTAAAAATTCCGAAAAAGAAATATTAGCCAAGTTTGAGAAGTCTCTTGAAACTTATAAAAACGAATACCTGACAAACCTTAATCAAAGAGGAGAGAAAACCATCAAAGATGCCGCCTTCACAGTTCTTGGCAAATCCCTAAACCTAGCTGAACATGAAGAAATTATTCTTAAGGCAGTATCCGAGGCTAAAGCTCAAAACCTGATTTAAAAAACATTATGGATTTTCAACTGCCAACCTTTATCAAAACGACCGAGGATAAAAATGAATGCAATATATATCTTGATTTACTGGAAAAATCCCTTTTTCAAAATAACTCTCAAGAAATACTTCACGACAAAATTCCAAGCTTTTTTTCTGACGTAATCACAAAAGATTTAGCCCAAACTAAACTTACTCTTTCTGATTACTTGACCAAAATAAAGACAATTATTGGTAGCCTTGAACCAGTTTCACTGACACTTGCAATTAGGCCGTCAGTTGCCTTTCAAAACACACTTTATAACTGGATCACCTCTCATCTTTCCCCAAAAGCCATTCTTGACTTAAGCTACGACCCATCCCTTATCGCAGGAGTTATTATTACGTATCAAGGAAAGTATCACGACTTGTCATATAAAAACACTCTCACTCAATACTTTAATTCCAAACCAAACTAAAAATGAAGTCTTTTGAATATTATTTAGAAACTATCTCTGAAATTGGCTTTGTCGAAAAACTTGAAGGTTCTATAGTTACTGTAAAAGGCCTGCCAAACGCCAAACCATCTGAAGTTGTCCTCTTTGAAACAGGGGAGGCTGGTCAGGTAATTAGTCTGGGTGAAGACAGCTTAGAAGTTATGCTTTTTACCTACTCATACCTTTCCACAGGAGTTAAAGTGGCACGAACTGACCAATATCTTGAAATCGCACTTGGGCCAAATTTGCTTGGAAAAACAATTAATCCACTTGGTCATATACTTACTGGAAAACTAGAAGTGTTTAACCAAGACACCCGTCCCATTGATACCATTCCAGCGCCAATATCCGACCGCCAAAGTATAGATAAATCATTTTTTACAGGAGTCAGTTGGGTGGATTTAGTAATTCCCCTTGGAAAAGGACAAAGACAGCTTGTAATTGGAGACCGCAAAATTGGCAAGACCCAATTTCTTTTTCAAGCTCTTCAGTCAGGTGCCAGGCAAGGGATGGTCTGTATTTACGCTGTTATCGGCAAACGCAGTGTAGACATCAAAGACGCCCAAGACTTTCTAGAGAGTAATAATATCACAAGTCAAGTGATAGTAGTCTCCTCAAGCGCTTCAGACGCGCCAGGACTCATTTACCTTACCCCCTTTACTGCAATGACTATCGCAGAATATTTTCGTGATCAAGGACGTGATGTTCTCATTATTCTTGATGACATGATTGCTCACGCCAAATATTACCGCGAAATTTCCCTTCTTGCTCGCCGTTTTCCAGGAAGAAGTAGCTATCCAGGAGATATTTTTTACGTTCAAGCAAGACTTCTTGAACGGGCGGGTAATTTCAAAACTGGCTCAATTACCTGCTTGCCTGTTGCCGAGCTTACAATGGGGGATCTCACTGGCTACATCCCAACTAATCTCATGGCCATTACTGACGGCCATATTTTGTTTGACCATGATTATTACAACCAAGGCCGCCGTCCAGCCATCAATCCTTTTCTTTCTGTTACCCGCGTTGGTCGCCAAACCCAGTCAATTCTCATGCAGGAACTTAACAACAAACTTACCTCATTTCTTGTTCAGCTTTCAAAAATCAGGCAATTTATGCACTTTGGTGCAGAATTATCAGAAATCACAAGAAACAACCTCATTCTAGGTGACAAAATTGAAAAATTTCTTGAACAGTTAACCAGTGAAATACGACCAATCAATATTAATCTGTTTCTTCTTGCTTCTTTTTGGGCAGGCATCTGGAAAACAGCCCCGATAACTAGTATTCAGCCATCAACCCAAAAAGCCTTCATGCTCTATGAAAAAGATACTGAGTTTACCCAAAAAATTGACAATCTAATCTCAACTTCACAAAACCTAGATACGCTCACAACTGCCATTAAAACAGATCCAGAGTTAATAAACAGCCTTGTTGGAGAAGTTAATGCTTAAAATATGCTAAAAAATATACGCACAATCAAAACAAACATCAATGAACTAGAAGGCTTTCATGACCTTATCCGTGCTTACCAGGAAATTGCATCTATCAGAATGAAAAAATCGCGTACCAGCGTTCTTTCAAGCCGTGAATTTATGGAAAGCATCAATGAAATTTTCGAAGAAGTCCGCCGCAGTTATGCCGAAAAAACAAGGCAACTTCTGCGTCGCCGCAGTCAAACCCAAGCTATTACTTTTCTGGCACATAATAGTAAAACCGTGGCAGTTCTGATCTCATCTAATACTGGTCTTTACGGCCAAATTGTCCCTTCTACTTTTGAGATGTTTTTAAATGAAATAAGGGCTTCAGATTCAGAGGTAACAATCATTGGTCGTCATGGTCTCTCTTTATTTCTAAAGCTTTTGCCCGATCACCCATATACTTTTTTTGAACTTTCTGATGCCAATGTTGCGCCCAGCGATCTTGATATTATTATTCGCCATATTGTTCAGTATGAGGAAATCCGTATTTTTTATGGCCGCTTTTTAAATATCGTTAGCCAAGAACCAGCAACCTTTAATATCATGGCCAATATTAAGCTTTCCGATGAAGATATTGGCCCTCAAGTACCATATATTTTTGAACCAAGTTTAGAGACAATTCTGCAATTCTTTGAAACCGAGATTTTCGCATCCATGTTTGAGCAAATTGTTCGTGAAGGAGAGTTGGCAAAAAACGCTTCGCGTGTCATCAGTATGGATCAGGCAGATATTAATATTAAGTTAAAGATTAAAAACCTGAAATTAATTGCCCTAAGAAGCCGTCACGAAAAAGCAAACAAAAAACAACTAGCAGCGCTAGCTCATCTTAATCAGTTTATCTAAAAATAAAAATGTCAACCAATCAAGGTCGTATTATTGCAATTAAAGGTCAAGTAGTAGAGATTGAATTTTCTTCTAAAGCCCCTTCTATTTACGACCTCCTTGTTTTAGAAAAAGACAAAAACATTCACTTTGAAGTCCATTCATTTTTAGGAGGTGGGAGATTATATGCACTTGCGCTAAACGCAACCAACACTCTTGTTCGCGGTGACACAGTTCTTAATTCAGATGAACAATTAACCATTCCTGTTGGAAAAGAAATGCTAGGTCGAATAACTGATGCCTATGGTAATCCTTTTGATCAAAAGAAAACTCCACTGCCCATCAAGCGCGAAACAATTCGTAAAACTAACTTTACTGCCAATATTGTTTCTCACAAAGAGATCCTAGAAACTGGTATCAAGGTAATTGATCTTTTTGTGCCAATTATTAAAGGTGGGAAAATGGGTCTTTTTGGAGGTGCAGGTGTTGGTAAAACAATTCTTATTACAGAAATAATGCACAATTTTTTGGATGCCAACAAAAACGCGGTCTCAGTTTTTGCCGGAGTCGGGGAGAGGTCTCGTGAAGGACTGGAACTTTTTGAACAACTGGACAAAACCAAAGCACTTGCTGCTTCCACCCTCATTTTTGGACCAATGGGCGAAAACCCCGTGACTCGTTTTCTCTCTGGTTTTTCAGCTGTCACCTTAGCTGAATATTATCGAGACAAGCTTAAAAAAGACGTTCTCTTTTTTGTTGACAACATTTTCCGTCTTGCCCAAGCAGGTAGTGAATTGGCAACACTAACAAAAACCCTTCCTTCAGAAGATGGCTACCAAGCAACCCTGGAGAGTGAAATGGCGCAATTTCATGAACGCCTTGTTTCAACCAACGAGGGAACAATAAGTAGTATTGAAGCAATATATGTACCTGCCGATGATCTGCTTGACCATGCAGTCCAAACAGTTTACCCATATCTTGAGTCAATAGTTATTCTCTCTCGTGAGGTATATCAGCAAAGACTGCTTCCTGCCATAAATATTCTAGAATCAACATCAACTGCCATTGATCCACAAGTAGTAGGAAAAGAACACTATGATACGGCTCTAAGTGCCAAGTCGCTTCTTAAGGAAGCTGAAAACTTGGAAAGAATTGCTTCTTTAGTTGGTGAGAGTGAGCTTGGAAAAGATGACCAAGTAAAATTTCACCGCGCTAAAAAACTTCGAAACTATATGACACAAAGCTTTTTTGTAACTGAGGATCAAACAGGACAAAAAGGGGAGTATGTATCAATCCAAAGAACAATCACAGATACCAAAGCCATCATAGATGGAAAGCTGGATCTTATCCCAGAAGAAAAACTGCTCTTTTTAGGCAGTTTAGATAAAGTAATTAAGCTTTAAAAAAGACAGATGGATCAAAACCTTTTTGTGACGATTAAAGACAGAAGCGGCCGCATTTTTGAAGGCAATGCCGCTTCAGTAACTTCCTTCAACCAAAAAGGAAAGTTTGACATACTTCCCACTCACAGTAACTTTATCACTCTGATTGAAAAGGATATTATTATTCAAAATAAACAAGGAGAAACAAAGACATTCAAGATAGAAAATGGAGTACTGCGTGTTGTGCGAGATGTTGTAGATATCTTTCTTGGGATTAAAAAATAAAACAGAGGAAATGAGAATTAGACAAATAATAGACGATTATTAGACGATTGAAAAAATTAATAAACTCTTTCTATTTCGTATTCTGTCAGCGTCGGGGACCCGGGAATCGCCATGCATTGTTTCATTCTTTAATTAGCATTCCTCGATAACTGGGAACCCGACGAACCTGGTGAGTCGGGTGACTGAAAAATCACTTGAACTTCTGTTTGACTACATTGTAGAGCAAAGAACTACTATAGAAAACTTCAATTTAGATGTAGCTACATTTTTAACTCAAGGTATACCCAAGCATCCAGAACAGCCAGATAATTTGTTTTTGTAGCTAGATTTGCCACTACTGGTAAAATATAAGTATGAACCAAGTAAATAAAGATAACCTGACTGATTTAACAGAAGTCCTGCCTGAAGTTCAGAATAATAATGAGCCAGCTAATGTACCTGATAACTCTCAAGAGCAAGTGAGTATACAGAGTGGAAATAGTATCAATGAACCACAAGTAAAACCAGTTACCCAAGAGCTTGCTGAAAACCAAGTTGTAGCTCAAGATGGCTCTGTAATTGACTTAGGTACTACTCCACCAGTTATTAAATAACATACGGGTAAAATCGCTTGAACTCCTGCCCAGAGAAAGAGATATATGGCATACATACTAGCTAAACAATCAACTTTAAATGGAGTTAAGAGAAATTTGTATTATGTAGTGGAGAGTTATAGGGATAATGGAAAGATTAGAAGAAGAACCCTGCTTAACTTAGGAGAGGCTCAAGATACCTCGCAAGCGCTCGTAAGTATAAACCTAGAGAGAAAGAGGTTGACTGAGGAAATTGAGAAAGATAGAGAAAAAATAGCTCATCCAAAAATGGATTACTACGGTAGACCATTTACTAAGCCTTTCGTACAAGATTTGGCGAAAAATAGAAACAAATTAAAAGAGCTTGGTATTTATGAAGAGAAAGTTAAAGAAATGCAAGCAATGTATAAATTGTAGTGCCAAAGAAATGTTTCCTGAGGGAACAAAAGTCTGGCACTACAAATTGAATTAGATTTATGAAATTAGTTAAAAAAGGAAGACCAGCTATAACAGATAAAACAAAGGACAGGATAGTCCAGAAACTAGAGCCTTACTTAAAGGCTGGACTGTCTGTCAAAAAGGCCTGTATTCAAGCCCAGATACCAAAGTCCACAGTATATGAGCTAATGCAAAGGGATACTGATTTTGCGGACCAAATTAAAAGATATGAGCAGTACCTTTCCACTCTATTTTCAAGCTCTGTAACATTTCAACTACATTCATTGGTAGCCAAACAGATGATAGGTAAGCAAATTGACCAGATAGACTTTAACTTCATGAAATGGTTTGCTCAGGCTAGTAAGCACACTAGGGATGAATTTGGAGTAAGTGAGCATGAAGATTTAAAAAGACAGTGGAACAACCTAAATGAGACCTTAGTTGCTCCAGATTAAGATAGTTTTAAAGCATTTCAAACACTATAATGAATACAATATGTCAGAAGATACCGAAGCTGAATCAATTCCGCTACAAAGACCAAAAGAGGTAGTTTATCAAGATTTAGATAACATTCAGAAAGAGTTTGACGCGTTAGAAGATGTCGTAAAACCTTGGAACGAGAAAATTGATGCTCTATCTGAAGATAAACAAACAATTATAGAGGGATTAAATTCAAGACTTCAAGATGGGGATATTACAGATGAAGAAGTTGAAAGAGATATACCTGAGGAATTGAGACCATTGGTAAATGAATATAGACAACTATCTGCGAAACTTAGGGACATCCAATCTAGGGAGAGAGGTTTACAAAGAGAAGCTCTCCCTTATAAAAAAGAAGAACTTAAAAAGGTAGCTGATGAACTAGCTAGCAAAGTCAATTTTGATGCAATTTTTGACTATTATAGAGAGATTGATTTGGGGCAAAGGGAAAGAGTTGAGAATACTGACCTATTGGCGAATATGGCCACAGAATTGTATGTTTTGAGGCAATATCAATATGATACAAGGAAAGAATCGGAAGATGATGAATTTTGGCATTATGATAGTAGGTTGCGGTCATTGAGGCATTATGAAGAAACTTGGGCTAAAAAGGGTTTCATATTGGATGCTCCTCGTGACACTACTGATGCAATGCCTGTTTTTGGTGAACAAGTTAGGATTGAAAGGCAAAAGCTTGCGATAGAAGTTGGAGAGGCATCTGAGCAGTTGGAAGAATATGGGCATTTGTGTCGTACATATAGACCAGCAATTTTCAATAATCGTGAACACCGAGACCATGCGCTTGACTCTATTCATCGTGTGCTAGATACAGATGCCAAGGAAAAACGTGCCTTGTATTATTCTGATAACTTTGATGAGGTGGATTTTGACCCAGAGTTCGTAGCTGCAGCCAAACGACACATAGACAAGGTCTTAGATGAACACAGAAGGGCAGGAAGAATTTCTAGGACTCCAGAAGTTTTAACGGAAGAACGTAGACGAATTGATGCGATACCTGAAAGTGAGCTTTTTGCCGACATCCAGATTGAAGGTTTTACTCCTACTGAAGGAATGATAGCAGTTGTTAAGCCAGAAGAAATTTTAGCAGAAGCAAAAGTCAAAATGCCTCCTGATTTTGCCCGTAAGTTAAAGAGGTTAGAATACAAACCAAGTGGTCCAGATGAGGAAGATGCTGATGACCCCACAATAGAAACAGTTGGTCGTTTTATTCCTGAGTTTAGTGAAGGCTCTCGTTGGGATGTTATTGACCACACAAGAATTGAAAATTACCAACCTCTTTTTGTTGCAGAAGGAACTGATGACATTGAGGTAAGAGTAGCCAAGTCTTTTTTTATGGGAACTACATGGCATGAGTTTGGTCATAATGCCCACTACACCCTTGATTATGATGAAATGAAAGCATGGGAAAAAGTAATGGAAGATGATAAGACAGCTATTACATGGTATGTGAAACATTCAAGAGGTGAAGAGGAAACCCGTGGCAAGCGAGAGGACTTTGCTGAAACTTTTAAGTTATATATTAAAAGCCCAGCTTTACTCGGGACAATTTCACCATCACGATATTTATATATGACAGATTATTTTACTCGCCATTTGCAAACTCAACAAAACGATGGATTTAGGCAAGCGATGATTTCAGAAATATTGCTACAGCAAGCCGTCTGGAAAGCACAAGGCATGTCTACAGAAGATGTTAAAAATATGTACCTATCTCATGAATTGGAGGAAGATTAATTATGGAATATATACTTATATCTACAAAAGAAAATAAGACAATAGGGAAAGCGACCTTAAGTAAGAGCTTTGATGCTCTACATATAAATTTTGAATCTGGCTACAAAAATTATATAAAAGTTATCGCAAGAAGCATAGACAATGTTAAACAAGAAGGTGGGTTTGATATTACTACTTGTCTTAATGAAGAGAGTCTAAGCGTGGATAAAATGTCAAGAGATGTTTGGGAGGCAATTAAACAAAATTTGTTGATGAATACCCAAGTTATTCTCCACATAAATAGAGATAAGAGCAGTTAGCATTTATGGCACTACAGTAATATACTTCCAGATAAGGTGGAAGAAAGCAAAAAAGTATCTACTTCAAAAGAGTTATTTGAATTACTTCAAACTTTATTTTTGGAGGAACAAGCTAGGTTTGATCCAAAAAACTATAGATATGTTTTGTATGCCCGAAAATCCACTACCGAGGATGAAAGACAAGTACGCTCCATTCCTCAACAAATTAATGAATGTAAAGAGATGGCTGAGCGTGAAGAGTTAGTGATAGTTAAGGTAATTGAAGAAGCTGAAAGCGCCAAGGAACCCGATATTAGACCTAAGTTTGCACAGTTAATAAATGACATAAAACAGGGCAGATATGATGGAATAGTTGCCTGGCATCCCGATAGATTGGCTCGCAATATGCGTGAGGGTGGAGAAATTATAGATTTACTTGATAAGAAAATAATTAAAACTCTTAAATTTAAGTCTTTCACTTTTGAAAATGACACAAGTGGAAAGATGTTGCTGGGTATTGCCTTTGTTTTGGCTAAGCAATTTTCAGATAAGTTAAGTGATGATGTGAAGCGTGGTATTAAGGACAATATAAAAATTGGCAAATGGCTTAGTAAAGCTAAAAAGGGGTACTACAAGGATGCCAATAAATTTTTAAGGCCAGATGGGCATAACTACACAATTATTAAAGAAGCATGGTTGATGAGAGCTGAAGGCAACAAAACTTTAGAGGAAATTGTTGAGTATATTAACTCTCAGCATTACGCAGACGCAGTCGGGAAAGGTGAAGTAGTTCATAAGCCACACAAATTTAACATCAAGATTTTGTCGGAAATGTTTCAGGACTCTTTTTATACTGGTGTGGCTAGATATGGCGATAACTTTGTCAATTTGGAAGATATTTATGACTTTATTCCAACGGTTGAAGTTGAAACCTTTTTGAAGATGAACAAGAAGTTATATCCTAAAGGTTTTAGAGTGCGTAGGCGTGGAGACAAAGGCTTCATAATAGCCGATTTGATGAGAGGGCAGGTGTTTTGTGGACTGTGCAAGGAAGCAATGACTTCTGCTATTACCAACAAATATTTCAAAAATGGCAAGGTTAAGAAGTACTACAACTACAGGTGCGATACTAAAGACTGTAAGGCTTATGGTAAAGGCACTAGAGCGCACATACTGGTTGATTACGCTGTTGAGTACCTAAGAACACATGAGTTTGATTTTAAGGCTATGTACGCACACTACAAAGAGGAAATCAAAGACGTGGCTAAAAAGAGACTAAGGAACCTAAGGGGACACAAGATTGCTCTTACAGGAGCGTTAAGTAGGTGTGAAGAGTCAATACAGGCCATTAAAGAATATTTGTATAAAACTGTTGAGTTTGATTTAAGGAATATGAGCGAGAATGACTTAAAAGCTAAGAATAAAGAAGCCAACGAGCTTAGACATAAAATATCAGAGGTGACCGAGACTATTGAGACAAACAAAGGTGTAATTTTGTCTTATGAACAATTCATTGAACTTTTTGAACAATTACCCGATAAACTGGCTAAATCAAAGAAGTTAAAAGAGAAAGACTTCATTTTGAGAAAAATCTTCTTGAACTTCATATTAAAGGATAAGAAAGTGGCTAATCTAAGCCTTAATCAACCCTTTGATAGGTTTGTAAAAGTAGCCAGTTTTACTAACAGTCGGGGACCCGGGAATCGAACCCGGAACCTCGCGTACCCGAAACGCGCACTCTACCGTTGAGCCAGTCCCCGCTAATGTTTTTATTATACCCTTCTTCACCCTCTAAGGCTAAGCTACCTATATAGTCATATAAAAACAAAATGTCAGATTTTGACATTTTGTTTGGCAAACTAGGAATTCCTATATATCAGGGTTTTAAACAAATAATATCAGGCACTTTGTTTAAAACATGCTATAATAAATCGTTTTATGAAGTTATCCACAATTTCTGTGTACAAACTTTATAGTCTTATAGTTTAGGTTCAAAAAGCAAAAAAAATTATGAGTTTATAATCTGTGATTCTAAGGACTTAATCCGATGTTCATGGTTTTCTAAAGTATCAGAATTTATCGAATTTCTATGTTAAGAAGTAGTTACTTCGTCCCTTAAATCACGTATCTCTTTCATTAATTTATCTTGGGAGGCATAAAACTCTTCTTTGTTGGGAAGGTATTTTAGTTTTTCCTCAAATTTCTCTTCCAATTTTTCTTCCAACTTTACATCAACTGTAATTTCAACTATTTCCCTGATTGCCTCCAAGTCTTTCGTTGTTAAACTCATAAATTCATCTTAACACAACCTACCATATTGCCACCCAGTCAATACTGGCTTCTTCAAGTGGAGGAGTACCAACATTAATCACAAAGCCTGTTTTCTCTTTTTCAGTTACCCAGATATTTGTATTGTAATTTGGCGTTAATACAATTGTTTTTGGAATTTCGTCCCACTCCATTTCAATTCTAAGACTTGTCTCACCAGAGGGGAGTACTCCAGTACCTCTGAAATTGTCATTGCCCATTATAACTCCACTAAGAAGAGAAATATTTCCTTTTTCATCAACTTTTACTTTTCCATTCATTATCGCTTTGATATTCAAAAAAACCATCTTTCATTCCCTTTACTGCGTTTGAAATTTCATGAGACCAAGCAGATCCCTTAAAGAATTTATTCTGAGAAACAAAGGTAAAAGTTCTTAAAAACCCGAATACTATAAGTGCAGAAAAAAGTATATATAACCCGCGTTTTAAAACCTTCTTTTGTTCAATATGTAATTCCTGATACAAACTAGAGGAGTGAAATATATTGGCATTTCTAAACACTTTAACACCCTCTTTTTTTTGTGGCCTTGCCCTGGTTGAGAGCTTAAGATCAGATAGGTGATATCTTCTGTGACCACCATTTGTTCTCTCGCTCGTAATTTTTCCAAGCTTCTCCCAACGCCTTATCGTGTCTTTGGACACACCCATTATCCTCGCAGCATCGGATATTACTATAAGTTCACTATCAAGAATATGATTTTTTTGTATTTTAGGCAGTTTCTTTAACATTTCAAGAAATTATGCAAATTTATACTTAAAATGCATAACTTTGCATAAATAAATACTACCCAATTTCACGCTCGACTGTCAATGGCCTTTTAGTCAACAAACCAAATGTAATATAGGATTTGAATTAATTATGCTAAAATAACGTATGAATCGGACTTTATATATCGTTGCAACTCCAATCGGCAATCTAGGTGATTTCTCCCCAAGAGGGGTAGAAACTCTCAAAAACGCCGATCTTATTTTGTCAGAAGACACCAGAGTGACAAAAAAACTCCTCTCGCGTTTTAAAATTTCAACGCCGCTTGTCTCGTATCATCAACACAGCCTAAGAAACAACGCCGATAGAATTATAAAAATTATTCTGGACCACAAAACTATAGCGCTTGTTACTGATGCAGGCACACCCGGCATCTCAGACCCAGGAAATGAACTTTTGGATTATCTTTACAGTCTTCTAATTCCAGATCTTAAAATATTTCCCATCCCCGGGCCATCAGCTCTCACAGCAGCGATTAGTGTGTGTGGGTTTGATATGTCTCGATATACTTATATCGGTTTTATACCAAAAAAGCGAAAAGAAAAACTAATTCAAGAACTAAAAAACTCAAATCATCCGTTTATATATTTTGATTCTCCCCATAGACTTGAGAAGAATCTAGAGTTTATTGAAAAACATTTTGGATCCAAGACAAGAGTTTTTATTGCCAGGGAAATCACAAAAATGTATGAAGAATATTTGCGGGGAGATATAGAAACAATGCGTCAACAACTTCTCACCCTAAATCCCAAAGGGGAAGTAGTGGTCATTGTTGAAAACAAGTGAATATAAAGTGATGTGTCCTTACCAGGAATCGAACCTGGATCTGCCGCTTAGGAGGCAGCCGTTCTGTCCGTTGAACTATAAGGACTTGAATACCAAACTATTATACCAATATACCAAAAAACAATTTGTATTCAGCGCTAATTCAACCCATAGCATTGACTTTTTACCTCAAAAATGATATAATATGGTTATCTAGCAACAGCTAGGACCTGAAATCTGCAGATTAAAAGGAGAACACATGTTTGCGAATAGGTTCAGCGATGAATTCAAGGCGGACTGGGAAGAGGCGCGCCAAGGGATCAGTGGGGGTTATATCAATAACCATTCCTTAATTTATGGCATCCTGAATGCGATCGCCGTAACCGTTGGCTGGGGATGGGGTGCTTACCTCTCCTCAGATGGGCTTGGTTTTGGTCTGATGGGCATTATCACCCTCATTGCCATATTTTGTGGCGGGTGGTGTGCGGTAATGGCCTCCGGATTTTTCTGGTGGCCGGGGTGGGGAACTGCTGAATTAGTAGTTTCCTTGATTGCCCCGTTTACCGCCTGGATATTTCTCAGCCAGGGCAATGGATCGTTGATGTCCTCGGATGAGGCTTTGGCGGAAGTTATTGGCGTTGGACTCTTGATCGCCAGCATGGCGCCCTGGCTTACTGTTCCGTTCGTTTATCTCGTTCGCAAGTCTGCCGCCTGGTTTTTCTGGCAGATAGTAAGTTTGTTTGAACTCCGGGACGGGTACGAATACCAAAACGGAAAGTAGACAAACAATCGTTCAATCGTTTTTATTACGAACAGCCTTTGGAAGAATCCATATCTAAAGGCTGTTTTTTTTGGCAAAATTTATTATTTCAAACTCAGCCAATATAGATTTGCAGCCTCCTGGCTACCAAGATTGGTAAGAATAAGAACTCTTCCAGTACTTGTTGTAGGATAAGCATGTGGGAAGACGTAGCCAGCTCCAAACACACCCTGTCTGTTTGTGCCGTCATAATCAAGGATAATAATCCGATCCAGTCTTGGGAGAAGTAAATTGCGTGAATTAGAGAGCCAATAAAAAGTTTCATCCTTTTCTCCAACCTTAAAATTTCGATCTTCTTTGATATCGTACACATACTTTACACCCACTTTGATATCACGCTGTTGTTCTTGAGTTGATGCGCCGGGAAGGGACTTAAAAATACCCTCAGGGATTGTTGCTTCTTCACTTGCCTCATAAAGTACTTTGCTTTCATCAGGTGCGAATCTGATCTTACTTGTCTTTTTTGAAAATATTTCCTCAAGCTCATCTGGCAGTTGGCTAAGTTGTGATTTTAACCGCTTATCCTGCTTTTCCAGCCATTCTGCTTTTATAGTTTCAATTTTAGAATTCACGTTAACAAGAAGGGAAGAAGGAGTGAATTCAGTTAAATCTAAAAGATATGTTAAGTCGTCAGTTTTCGTCAGTAGTATTTCTTGTCCATCAGGCGACCATTCCATTTTTGCTTTTGATAAATCTCCATCTGTTACTCTTCTTGGATCGCGATTAAACCCAAGCGGTAAATCAACTGTTTCTAAAACCCAAAGCCCTGCTTTTTCACCATTCTCAAGCTCGGGTGGAACAATATAAACAATTTTTGAAAAATCCGGACTAATTACAGGAGTAACTACTCCTGAGAATGTAAGCGCAGTCAAAGAAGGTGCAAGTGGTACTAAAAATGCCTCAATTTGCGAAACAATTTCTTTCTCAATAATAATCTCTTTCTGCCAGGGGATAAAACCCTCCTTTTTAATTTCAACCAAGTATTTTTTTGGGGGCAAAGAAAGCGTATTATTTGTTGCGGTTTTAAGCTCTCCATCAATAAATACCTGAGCTCCGCTTGGATCAGAATTAGTTACCAGAAGTCCACGAGAGGAGATGGTTACCTGGTTTTCCTGAAATCCAAAACGATATCCCTTAGCATACAAAATTGCCAGGGTTCCTACGCTTCCAATTATAAGAAGAGTAGAGATCATAATTAACACGCGCGCCTTTTCCATATATTTAAACAAATTATACCATTTGTCCCTCTTGTTGTGCTTATCAAACATGACTATACTGTAAAAACAGTCTAATCTTAAAACATATCGCAATAGGATGTTTGTATATCATTTAACAACAATAAAATAATATTTATGCTTCGAAAACGCCTAGCTATTGATCTTGGAACAGCCAACACCCTGGTTTGGATTGCGGGTGAGGGAATTGTTGCAAACGAACCAACAGTCGTTGCGGTCTCCGCTGAAGACAATGCTGTTGTGGCTGTTGGCGAAGAAGCCAAGCGCATGCTTGGCAGAACCCCAGAATCTCTTATTGCCAGTCGTCCGATGCGTGATGGCGTAATTGCTGATTATCAAGTGACAAAGGCAATGCTTCGTTATTTTATAAACAAAGCAGTTGGTAAATTTACTCTTTTCCGTCCCGATGTCATGGTTTGTGTCCCAGCAGGCTGTACACAAGTCGAGCGCCGAGCCGCTCTTGATGCCACGCTTGAAGCTGGCGCAGCTCATGCATATCTGATCGATGAGCCACTTGCAGCCGCAATTGGCGCAAATATCCCAGTCTCTGCCCCATCAGGCCATATGATTCTTGATATTGGTGGGGGATCAGCCGAAGCAGCGGTTATTAGTCTCGGTGGTGTTGTTATCCATAAGGGCGTGCGAATCGCAGGCACCAAAGTAGATGAAGCAATTCAACTGTATCTCAAGAAAAAACACAATCTTATTATTGGTGATCAAACCGCAGAAGATATTAAAATTAAACTGGGGTCAGCAACCCCTCTACCCAAGGAAGAAGCCCTTCATATTTCAGGCCGAGATCTTGTTTTTGGCCTTCCAAGAAGCGTCAAAATTACTTCAACTGAAGTAACAGAAGCAATTCTACCCACTCTTATGCAAATTATCGGAGCGGTCAAAGCAGTACTTGAAGACACACCGCCAGAACTCGCCGCAGATATTATCGACAAAGGAATTGTCATGAGCGGTGGTACAAGTATGCTAAAAAACTTCGACAAACTTCTTACTGAAGAAACTGGTGTGCCAAGCCATGTTGCTGAAGATGCCCTTTACTGTGTTGTTCGTGGTACTGGACTCGTCCTTGAGAATATTGAGCTTTGGAAGCGCAGCGTTACGACAAAAAGATAACTCATTATATAGGATTGTAAATACAACTTCTTTTACAACATTATTAAACTTTTCTATACTTATAAAAGCAAAGAAAACAACATCTAAATAATACACAAAAATACATATAGTAATGCACGCTATGCTTATCTCGAAATTGTGTATAGATTGAGGGTATCTTAGAAAAAATGAAGCTAAATATTGATTACAAATTATACACAATCTCATCAAATTATTATTATAAAATAATATGAAAAAACGCCTGTAGTATACATGGCATATTTTGGACTATAAGTATTTATCATAAAGTAGGGGAGTGGTGACGCATTTCAATTATAAGATATTAAAATCCGCATAATTGCTTCAAAAAACCAAACATTTCTATACCTGTATCAAAAAAAACAGTATACTAATTGAAGTAAGGTTCAAAAAAACACAACAAATATGAAAAAACAGCAATCGAAAAAGTTAAAAAAAGCCCTAAAATCGTCCAAAATCCTAGGTGTCATGCTCTCTAGCACTCACAAAAGTGAAGTGCTAGAGCTAATTGCCTCCAAGCTCAAACACAAAATGAAATTTTATATCGTTACTCCAAATCCTGAAATCTTAGTTCATGCTGACACAAACCAAAATTTGAAAGAGGTGCTAAACAAGGGAGATCTGGCAATTCCTGATGGAGTAGGGCTAATCCTGGCAGGAAAACTCTTAAAAGTCAGAAACCTGAATTTAATAAAAGGCAGAGAACTAATGCTTGATCTTTTTACTCTTGCCAATGAAAAAAAATTAAAAATCTTTCTTCTTGGATCAACAAAAAAAGTAATTGAAAAATCTCTTGTTAAAATAAAAAATACTTATCCAAACATTATTGCAAAAGGAAATCCAGGACCGATGCTTGATACCAATGCTCAGTGTTTAACAGATAATGATATTGCGAAACAGAGAGATATACTTGACAAAATAAATAAATTTAAACCAGATTTGCTTTTTATCGCTTTTGGCGCGCCTAAACAGGAATTATGGCTCGGAAAACATTATGAGAACCTCAAAATAGGTGGGGCAATGGTAGTGGGCGGGTCTCTTGATTATTTCGCAGGGATAAAAAAACCGCCCCCCAAATTTTTAAATAATCTTGGGCTTGAATGGCTTTGGAGATTGGCAAACGAAAAAGGCCATCTGCGCCGTGTCATTCGGGCTACAATCGAATTTCCCTTTCTAATTCTCAAACAAAAAATTTCTAACAGCCACTAAATATTTAAAAATTGATATTTATCATCCCATAAGGTATACTACGTTTAGTTTTAGTGTTTCGTTCTACAACAAAGACAAACTAAAAGGGAGAAATACAATGGCTCTGATTTTGGTTTACCCGCAAAGTGTTTTGATTGTCTATCAAGACAACGGTGAAGTAGAAGAAATCAGCCTTGAGATTCTTTTTGACCAATGGGGTGAGCCTGAAACACAACCTCCTGATGAAATTAATGACGAAGATAGGTAAGTAACAAAAATGCCCGCTGAGAAGAATATATCACACTCGGCGGGTTTTTATTGCCCACATAGTCAGACGCATTTTTAAACCCCATAATCTTGCATTTTGCCTCAGTTTATGTTATAATATTCATATCGAATTTGTATCTAGATCTCGTCTTTCAAGGAGAGACTTCGATGGCACAATTAACAGTTGAGCAGAAGTTTGACCTGATTGGCCCAGCTGGCGAAGAATTTTTTCACCGTCAGCATGGTCGCCAGTTGGGACGCACCTGGTCGTTCCTCTTGCCTGGTGTTGACAGCACTGAAATCCATGTCGTACCCACGATTGGTACGAGCTATACGCGGAGTGGTCAGTACACCTGGGGCAAAATTTTCTGGACAGGAAAAAGCTATTATTGGCTCATCTTCCGTCCGGGCAAGACCCCGCTGAGTGGACACGCTGCAAGTGCCAAAGGCGCCTTGCGTAAAGTCCGTAGCGTTGTGGGAAAGGAAGCTCCAAAGGTACATTCAAGTTGGCGCGACGCTGCTTTGTTTAACTTGAGCTTTATCGGAGACAATGTCTTCGTTTCCGCAGACTTGCTGGAAGCTCATGAAGCTGCGCAGCAGGCCTTTGAAGAGCGTTATTTCGAATGGGCAATGCAGGAAGGCGCTACGCCCGATTCGTTCATCGCTGATTCACTCATGAAAACACAAGAGCCGGACCGAGAAGACGACCCTATTTTGTTTAGCGAGTGGCCGGAGAATGTGAATCTGAGGTAATCCGCGCTGGTCTAATAATTCCCCGCTTGTTTTTATTGTAAGGCGGGGAGTTTTTTTGTCTTCTTTTAATATTCTCTCTCGAGAATAAACTGGGTGAGTATTTTTAATCTTTTTCTAAATGGTTCTTTTGAAAGAAATTTTAATTCTTCTTCAAAATAGGCAAGTGCTTTTTCTTTATACTCCTGGGCAATTTTTCTTGCATACTCCAGGCTTTTATATTTCTCCATCAAAGCAAGAATGATTTTTACCTCTTTATCTGTTTTTTTCGACTTTTTCACAATTTTTAAAATTAACTCACGATCTGTCTCGCTGGCCGCCTTTACCAAATGCCCCAGAATGATGGTGAATTTACCCTCCCTGATATCATTGCCATTTTTCTTTTTCAGGCCCTTAAAATTGCCCCTGGCATCGAGGATATCGTCAATCAATTGAAAACACCTTCCCATATACAAACCAAACAGACTAATTTTTTCAAGTTCATTCTTTTTAGCTCCTGCCATAATTGCTCCAAGCCGCATTGGTCCTGCAATTGTGTAGTAAGCGCTTTTGCTGTCAGTAATAAAATACCAATCTTTTTCACTCTGCGCCTCAATTGCCTTTGTTTTCCATTTTTCTTCTGTTGTTTGACCAATCATTGTTCTTAAGATTATTCGAAAAAACTCACTTTGTATTTTTTTGTTGTTTACTTTTGCAATTTCCTGCCACATTAAAGCCTGAAGTGCATCTCCTGCATTAATTGCATTGTTAACGCCGTATACAAGATGAAGCGCAGGACTTCCTCTTCTTTGAATGGAGTTATCCTGGATATCATCATGAACCAGAATAAAATCCTCTGAAATTTGCATTGCACTGGCAACAGTCAATAGGGGCTTATTGATTTTTACCCCCATTGCCCGTGCTGTTAAAAGAAGTAGGGCAGGACGAAGGTATTTACCTTGTCGTTTGGGATAATCCTTCACAACCTTCCAAAAAAAGCGATGTTCAGAAAAATACCTGGATGGAACATCAAAAGCACTAGGAAATAAAGGTTTTTTTAAGGAAGTTTCTACAAAAGGCCAGACAAGGCCTTTATAGGTCAGCAATATCTCAAGGGCATTTGTCTCTTTTTTTCTCTTCACTCTTCCCAAGTATACCTCACCAAATCAAATTAAATTTACCCACCAAAAATAATACCTGCATTATTTTTAACCAAAACAAAATACCTCAATTGTTTTTCTGGCCAAAACAATAAAGCAGGCAATTGTCATTAAATTAACAACACCTTAACTTGCCTACAACACAAATTAAGTAAGCATACAAAAAAGACAGTACTTTTGGGAAAACATGGCCTGCACACAAAATATACCCAGAGCAACACCACAAATCTGCGCAGGCTTTTCCCACCACTCAAAAAGCACTCAAGAACATAATTTAAACTAGTCACACCCAAAAACACTTTAACCATTTATTATCCTTGAAGCACAATCCAAAAAAACCAAATTTCTCCAACATTGCCCCAATCCCTCAATCCAATTTAAGGATAATAAATTACAATCAAATACACACCACAATCACTGCAACCAAAATAGGGAATCAAACAAATCACATCCACCTCAAACTATCCCTGGTTAAATTTTCACCTCATTCATCATTTCACCGAAATCACGGCCTTGTCAATAACCCGATAATAATATGTAATTAAATACCCATAATAATTAATATAACTATACCTATAATGGTCGAACGAGGCTAAATTACACACCAAAATGCTTGAAAGTAAATAATTTCTGTTCTTGTCAAAACGTACGCAAAGTCGTACCATAAAAACATGAACACTCTTAATACAACAATTCCAGCAAGCAAAGCTCGAGCGAATTTTTATAATCTTTTAGATGACGTTGCCAACAAGCTGGGCCGCTATACAATTACTAAACATGGTAAAGCCCAGGTTGTACTGATGCACCCCGAGGAAGTTTCTTCATGGGAAGAAACAATAGAAATACTTGCTGACCCAAAACTGACAAAACAAATTCTTCAAAGCGAAACTGAGAGAAAAACAAATAAAATATATACTGAAAAAAATCTTCTCAAAAAACTAAACATTTCTCCAAAAACCATCTAATCAATTCTATGCAAGTTGTCTATTCACAAACATCGGCAAAACAACTTAAAAAGCTACCCAAAAACACCCAAGTCAAAACCCTTCAGATTATTAATAAATTGAAACAGAATCCGCTATCAGGCAAACCGCTTCAAGGAGGATTCAAACATTTACGCTCACTTCGAATTTGGCCTTACCGTATTGTTTATTTATTTAACTCTAACAATCAAACTATTTTCATTAACGTTATTCAGCATCGAAAAGATGTTTACAAATGACCAATATACTTCTTGTTTTTGAATTGGTATAATTACTCCATGCCTCAAAAAACGGCACCTACTCTTCCTTCTGAAACCAGAGTACCAGACCATTTAGCAATTATCCCAGACGGTAACCGTCGCTGGGCACGGGCACGCGGTCTTCATCCCAGCATGGGTCACAGAGCTGGTGCCAAACGAGTTCTTGAGCTCACTCGTACTGCCAGAAAATGGGGTATTCACACAGTTACTTTTTGGGGACTATCAACTGAAAACTGGCGCGAGCGAAATCCCAAGGAGGTTGGTAATCTTGTCAAAATCATTCTTGAATTCATTGACCAAAATCTCAAAGAATGCAAAGAAGATGGAGTTAAAATTATTCACCTTGGCCGCAAAGACCGCCTCCCCAATATTCTTCTCAAACGTCTTGCCAAAGCAGAAGCCGAGACAGCCCAAAACACAAAATATATCTTTAACCTGGCACTTGATTATGGCGGACAAGATGAAATCGTTCGCGCCGTAAAAGCACTAATTGCTGATAATACACCTGCTGAGAAAATTGATATAAAACTTCTTGATAGTTACATGGATACCGCCAGTCAACCATATCCTTACCCAGACCTTATTATACGAACCAGTGGAGAACAGCGCTTAAGCGGTCTTCTTCTTTGGCAAAGCCATTATTCTGAAATGTACTGGGAAGAAGAACACTTGCCTGGTTTCACACCACTTCGTCTTAAATCCGCAATTCTTGATTACTCCCGCCGCCGCCGCCGTTTTGGAGGGGATGATGCTGGTGCATCTCATCTTAAATTTAAACCAGAAGTCTCAGCCAAGTTTGAACTTGATTGGTGGCGCCTTGGCACAATACCCGAGGGTGTAAAGTTTCATGAACACGCAATTAACCATCTCAAAGAAACCTATGGCTTAAGCAAACATCATGCCAAAGCAGCTGCGTATCACCTGGTTAAAGGTATTATTAAAGGTAACAAAAACGAATGGCAAGATTCGGCCGGGTCAATGCTAAAGTTTTACAAGCTTCTCAAAAAAGAACTAAAACTTGCATTCGAGCCAAAAATGGTTGCTTCTCTTGATCTTAAAATATTCAAAAGAGTGAAATCAGAAAAAAGATTATCTGAAAATCTTGAGATTGATACCAGAAAATACTTAGCTGAAATGTATCGACTTAGTGAACTTCAGGCGCAAAAGGCAGCCCATTTGCGTGCCCTTGCAGTTTCAGAACGTGCTCTTGCTGAGCAGGGCGAAGGAGATGAACATTGGAAACGAGCTCAAGATTATCTTGAACTATACTACCAAGCTCTCAAAGACCGTGTTGCTTAATTAGTAGGAAAATCAGTATAATCCAAAAACACCAAAGGAAAACCGCACGTTTATTTGTTTTTTTTCAACAAAATTAAAAAAACAGGAGAAAAAAATTGACTATCCAAAAAGATGCTGTGCTACTTTTTTTTCACCCCACTGACGGGATGATCGCTCAAACAGATCTTACCTTCCAACAAGCTATGGATTTAGCTCATGAATTAGTTGAAAGACATTACAATCATGTTCAAATAATGGAGGGTTGGACCCTAACAGGCTGTTTCATTATGGAGGATGACAATTCGATCTTTTTTAATCCCAAACCCTGGCCGCTTGCCAGTGTCTATCACGCCGAAAGCTTTACTCAGGTGATGGGTAAAATTCCTGCCTGGCTTGTCCTTCTTGCTGTAAGTCAAAATCACTACCGTCATTTTGGTTTTGACACCTGGGAAGAAGCGCGTGATGCAGTTGCAGAGTCAGCAGGGCAATATGGTTGTATTGTTGAAAACAATAACTCTGGCGGTCAGACAATTACATGGGAAAATTCTGACATAGGTGTTACACATGTTGTTGGTTTTATTATTCCTTTGAATGAGTAAATAAAAAAATTCTCTGGTAAGAAAAATATCCTCTTGCCAGAGAATTAACTCTTAATTGCCGATTGACACAACTAAAAATAGTTTGCTATCTTGGTTGTATAAGATAGTGTCTGTTACCTTTTGAGCAGGATTGATCATTAGTAGGCTCAAGACAATATCAAAATACATATTAGTAATATGGCAGATAGCACAAAAAAACAACTTAATCTCAAAGACTTACCCGATCTTCTAACTGTTCGCGAAGTTGCCGAACTTCTTCGCGTATCCCCACTTACTATTAAACGCTGGGGGAAAAGGGGTAAACTTCCGCCAATTAGAATAAATTCAAGAGGCGACAGACGCTACAAAAAAGAAGCAGTTCTCTACATTCTTGGTATGCAAACTGGAGATTGAACTTCATTTCTGGTATCCTATAAACATCACATCTCGGATTGAACTATAAAAAGGTATGATGGCCTTTTAGCGGGTGATCCTCCGTATTTCTTAACGGCAGAGGTGTATATGCGTTTTGCCACCTGGTTGGAAGACAATGTACACGCTACTTTAAAGAAGGAGAACTAAAATGTGGGAATGTGTACTGCTTACCTGGCAAACTGAATTTGACTCGGAAAAAAATGAGATTCGACAACCCTGGTTTCCCCATCTTGTACTCAGAAAAGAAGAGGGAATTGAAGGTAATTACTACCTTCTAATTAGTTCGCAGGGGCTATTGGTTCACCTTGTTATCTCTCTTTTTCTGCTCATCATAAGCTGGTTATGCTGGAAAAGCGATGAAAACTTTGGTGCGATTCTTACCCTGCTTGCAGGATTATATTCGCCAACGGCTCATCTGTATCAGTACCTGACTTACTGGCGAACACTGCCACTTAAGAATTAATTCACAGTAAAAAGTAAATACTCAGACTCCGGTTAAAACAATAGTGAAACCGGAGTTTTTTTCTTCTTGACATCTTGTATATTACAGTAATATACTTTAATTATGAAACTCCCGGTGGTAATATCTTTTGACTGGGACCAGGCAAACATAGATAAAAATTGGGAAAAACACCAAGTTCATTACAAAGAAGCTGAAGAAGTTTTTTTCAACAGGCCAATAGTGACTCTAAAGGACAAGAAACATTCAGTTAAAGAAAAACGATTAATTGCACTAGGCATCACAAATCAAAAACGGCAACTATATATTGTTTTTACAATTAGAAACCAAAAAATTAGAATTATTTCAGCTCGATCTCAAAGCAAAAAAGAAAGAAAATATTATGCAAAAGAAAATAACTAAACATTCCAAATCAATTCCAAATTTCAAAAACGAAGATGAAGAAAGAGAATTTTGGTCTTCGCATGATCTAACAGATTATCTAGATAGTTTTGAACCGATTATTCTTGATCTTAGCCATCTTAAACCATCAACACAATCAATTTCACTACGTTTACCTTCATATCTTCTCATGCGTATCAAACAACTTGCCAATTCGCGCGATGTTCCATATCAATCATTAATGAAAATATTTTTAGCCGAGCGGGTTGACAAAGAACTTCAAAGAAAAACCCATAATGTTTGATATTTAATAATTCTTCTGCTAGACTAGGTAAGTTTTTTAGTTTTCTTGTACCTAACAGTTTACAAATGGAGAGTTTGAAATGAGACCTACACAAATGCCAGATTTCCTTTTACGGATGCACAGAGCACTAGCCGCGCCGGGAAAGAATTTTTTTTTCTCGCCGACCAGTATCTGGTCTGCTCTTGCTCTTGCGCTTTACGGCGCACGCGGCCAAACCAAAGGACAGCTCGATGCGCTTATGGGAACTGGGGCCCTAAGCCGAGAAGGGCTTCTTGATATTTTGACTGAATTATCTGTAAAACTGAATACCACTGTCGTTGTCGAGAATGAGCCAAAGCTAGAAATGCGTCTGGCAAACAAGGCGTATCTTGCAAGATCTTTGAATCCTGCGATTGCATACCTTGCGGCTCTGTCAAAACTGGCAGGAGTTGAAGTCGTGGATTTTGCCGCAGCACAAGTAGTAAGAGAAGAAATTAACAAATGGGTAGCAGAGCTGACAAACGAGATGATTCAAAATCTCATTCCTGAAAATGGAATCAGCCCAGCAACTTTACTTGTTTTGGTAAATGCAATTTATTTCAAGGCAAAATGGGAAAAGCGTTTTGACGAGGCTTTCACTGACACAAACGGTCAGTTCTTTGTCCAGCCGAATCAGCCAGTAACCGCTCCCTTGATGTATCAGGAAAGCAGTTTTGAGGCGTATCAAGACCAGGTTGTGACAGTGGTTTTTCTGCCTTACTATGGCGGCACAACCGGGTTTCTTGGGATTTTACCCGCACCCGGAGTTGAGCTGGAAGAGGCAGAGGAATACTTTTTCAACCATGCCTCCAGTATCATGGCAGAAATGCGAAGTCGCGCTGTACATCTTTACCTCCCGCGATTCAATCTGAATTGGGGGATGAATTTGGTTTTCGCGTTGAAGGGTCTTGGAATTGAAGATGCGTTTAACTCATATCGTGCAGACTTTAGCGGCATCGCTCAAAATAGAATGTATATCAGTGATGTCATCCATAAGGCAGCCTTGCGGGTTGATGAAGCTGGATCTGAGGCGGCCGCAGCAACAGCCGTGGTTATGCGCTCAATGGAAGCAATATCCGAGCGTCCACTTGAAGTCAAGTTCAATCGTCCATTCCTGTTTGCAATTATGGACGCCTTGTCAAACGAACTCTACTTTTTAGGTCGCTTGATCAACCCTGCCGAGTAAGCCTCTTAGGGCCGGAAAAATTTTACATATTTTTCCGGCTTTTTTTTGCCTCATCATGTATATAGTCATAATAAATAAAATAGAATTTTCCTATATATCAAACCTTAAAAAGACATATTATTTTCTAGTTTGCTATAATACAAATTATGCGCCACCCATTTCTTATTACCTTAATTTTCGTTTTGTTTTTAGGAGTATTTGTCAGCCCGGTTTCAGCACAAAAACTAAAAAGTCCAATTACTGGACCCACTCTTACAGCTACTCCCACACCTACACCCGAACCCACTTCAACCCCTCGTCCTGACTTTACCCAGAAGAATGAAGAAACAGTCATTGGACCACTTGAGCAAATATTAAGCAGTCAAAAACTTGGGAACGTCACAATCTTTAATTTTGTCCGCCACGCCATCCAGGGGTCAGTAAAAGCAGGTATTCCGCCAAACACTATTGTTCTTTTACTTCTTCTTCCGTTAATTGCTGCCCTTATCGCAGCGGCTCGCCATATTGTTGGTCTTCGTGGCTTTGGTATTTTTCTTCCAGCAGCTCTTGCAGTTGCTTTTGTGGCAATCGGTCCAATCGTTGGAATTTTACTCTTTTTTATTATTGTTCTTGTTTCCACTCTATTTCGTATTTCCCTAAGAAAGATAAAAGTCCGTCTTCAATATCTTCCTCGCATGTCACTCATTCTCTGGTTTGTTTCAATCAGTGTTTTAGGAATTTTATTTCTTGCTCCTTATTTTGATAATCCTGATATTACTGGAGTTTCGATTTTCCCGGTTCTGATTCTTGCTCTTCTTGCTGAGGACTTTAGCAAAGTACAACTTGGAAAAAGTGCCCGTACTGCAATAAGCCTTGCCACTGAAACCATTATTCTCGCTCTCTTGTCATATGCTTTTTTAACAACCAAACAACTTCAGGAAATGGCCCTTCTATATCCAGAATTACTTCTTGTTTCGGTTGCGATTTTTGATGTTTTACTTGGAAAATATGTCGGCCTTCGCTTTTTTGAGTACTGGCGCTACAGAAAACTAATCACCAGTAAATAATTTTTTAAAAAAATCTACCATGAAAGCCTCCACAATTCTTGGCCTTAACGCACGAACCCAGCTTTTCTCATACCTTTACAACAGGAAAAAAGGTAAAGCTATTGCCGTCAGCAAAATCAAAACCGAAAAAGTACTCAAAGCAAATGATGTTGCAACTCCCAAAATAATTAAAAAATTCAAAAAGCCAAGCGACATTCTTAATTTCAAGTGGTATTCACTTCCTGATTCCTTTGCCCTAAAGCCAAGCCGTGGTCTTGGAGGAGAGGGGATAATTGTTGTCAAAAAACGAACCCATGACAACGAAGGTTGGATAACTACCGCCAGAAAAAGAATTACCCCGGAAGATCTTAAACTTCACACCCTCGATATTCTTGAAGGCGCCTACAGCCTCAACAATTCTCCTGATGTTGGCTTTATTCAGGAATATGTTGGTCGGCATAAGGCTTTTCGACGCCTTGCTTACCGCGGAACACCTGATATCAGAGTCATTGTTTTTAATAAAATTCCAGTAATGGCTATGATGCGTCTTCCGACCAAAGATTCAGGTGGTCGAAGCAACCTTCATCAGGGAGCAGTTGGTGTTGGCATTGATTTAACAACCGGAATAACCACAAAAGCCATTTGGTATACCAAATACATTAAATATAAGCCAGGAACAAAACGCAAATTACACGGCATAAAAATACCTTTTTGGACAAAAATATTACGTCTTGCTATCGAAGGCCAACAAGTCTCAGGTCTTGGGTATCTAGGTATTGATATTATGATTCATCCAGAAAAAGGACCAATGATCATTGAGCTTAACAACCAACCAGGTCTTCAAATTCAACTTGCCAATGGTGTGGGACTCAGAAAACGCCTCGAGCGCGTTGAAGATCTTCATGTTCGCGATACAGAACATGGCATTAAAATTGCCAAAGCCCTGTTTTCAACTCCTCTTTCAGATCGAGTCAGAAGCGATGAAGCAATACTGACAATTTCTGCTCTTGAAGAAATTACCATAAAAGGCCAAGACAAAACCAGAAAAAAAGTAACTGCCAAAGTAGATACAGGTGCCTGGCGAACTTCAATCAGCGAATCCCTTGCCCAGAAGATGGGTCTTCTTGAAAAAAATAATATACTTTGGTCAAAAACAGTCAGATCATCCCTGGGAGAGCAAGTTAGACCAATTATCAGCTTAACCTTTTGGCTTTCAGGTAGAAAAATCACGACTGCCGCATCAGTAGCCAAACGCATGGCCTTAAAATACCCAATTATCATAGGGCGAAAAGATCTAAAAGGACTGCTCATTGACCCGCAAATTTCAATTGATAGAATTAAAAAGGCAAAACAATGAAAATCACACTTCTTACTACTTTAATCAGTTTAGCGGAAAACCGCCGAATTGCCGAAGAAATTGAAAGCCTTGGCCACGAATTTAATCTTGTAAGTCTAAAAGAGTTTGATTTTTCTACCCGAAATGGCAAATTTACCTCTGATTTTCTTGATAATTTTGAATCTGACATCATTATCGTTCGAGGCGTTTTTAACGCCATGAAGCCAATCTCAGCACTTCTTTTAGATATGCAAAAAAATGGTGTTAAAATTTTCGACAACAATTTTCTTGATCATCAATACTCAATTAACAAAATTGCTGATATCGTCAAGCTCTCATTAAGTAGTATCCCAGTTCCCGACACCGTCTATACTCGTGAGTTCAAATTATACCCCAAAAAGGTACAAAGTGTCGGATACCCGGCTGTTATTAAATCAACAAGAACAGGGAAAGGTGCCAGTGTTTTTAAAATTAACTCGCCCTCAGAGCTTGAGAGTTTTATAAAAACCAAAGAGTCACAAGGTAAAGAAGCAAAAAACTTTCTCATCCAAGAATTTATTCCTTATGAATATGATCTTCGATGTCTAATTATTGGCAAAGATGTTTTTACCATGCGTCGTATTCCAGGTGAAGGTGAATTTAGAGCTAATTTCTCCCTTGGTGGCAGTGTTGAACTTTTTGACCTTGATGAACCAGGACTTAATCTTGCCAAAAGTGCCCTAAGGGCTATTAATATGAGTGTTGGCGGGGTAGATATTCTAATCACTCCTGACAATCGTCGTTATATTTTAGAAGTTAATCACACCGCAGGAATGATTGGCATGGAAAAGGCAACTGAAAAAAACATTACCAAGTTGTATGTTGAACACGCAATAAATCACGCAAAATAAATATGAAATTTTTAATTGTTGGACTTGTTAAAAATGAACAATTAGACCGTCTGAAGGAAGAAGGAGAAAAAAGAGGACATCAAATTGATGGCTGTTATACTTCCGAACTAACCATTCGCGCTGGTCGTAATCGTTTTGATCCAACCCTAAGAGGAAGACCTTTAAATGACTATGATCTTATCTATCTTTGGACAGTGGGTAAACGTCGTTGGGAATGGTATACCGCAGTCAATTATTTAAACAAAAAAAACAAAACAGTTATTGTCAACAAAAAAATTATTGAGCAGGATTATAACTATTACCTATCCTCAGCCTCAGACTACCTCAAACAATTTGAAGCCAATCTTCCTTTTCCTGAATCAGCAATTGTTTTTGATGAAAAATCAGTTGATAGTGTAATTGAAAACTTTAAGTTTCCTCTGATCGTCAAAGTTGCCGAAGGCAGACAAGGCAAAGGAGTTTTTAAAGTGGAATCAGTTGAAGAGCTCAAAAACAAAATCAAAGAGCTGAAAGAAATTTCTCCTTCATTTGTCATTCGTGAATTTATTCCCAATGATGGTGATGTCAGGGTTTTTACAATTGGTTATAAAGCAATTGCAGCAATGAAAAGAACTCCGACAAGAGAAGGGGAATTTAGAAGCAATATCAGCCAAGGAGGAAAAGGTGAAGTCTTTGACCTTACCTCATGGCCAGAGACTAAAGAACTGGCTGAGAAAATCAGTTATCTCACAAGAACTGAAATTGCAGGTGTTGATATTATGCACCACAAAGAAACTAATCAGCCATACATTCTGGAAATAAACCCAGGCCCTCAGTTTGTGGGACTTGAAAAATATACCAAAGCAAATGCTGCCCTTGAAATTATAAAATACTTCGAAAGCCTAGTCGAAAAGAAATAACCTTGGAATAAACCCCATATAGTCATATTAAAACAAATTGTCAGTTTTGACATTTTGTTTGACAAGCTAGGAATTACTATATATCGAACTCAAATCATAAAGATTAGAAACCGTCATTTTGTTTTGAGTTTGCTATAATAAGGTATAATATCCACAACGCATAACAAGTTTTTCAAAGGATATGTATATGCACGCACTTTTCGCGCAATTAAAGCTGGATGATATTACCCAGATTACCCCTCTTGAATTCGGAAAGGAAGATCTGGGTAAGCTTCGAGCAACTCTGCTTACACTAGGCTTTAACCTGGATGATCTTACAGACGCCCAGGCCAATTCGCTTTGGGAAGAGCAGTTTCGATCGTTCAGTACGGGACGTGGTCCTGGTTTTGTGGCTGTTCTACACGCCAAAACAGTGAAAGCCAAGGAGCGGGCAGATTTATTTATTATTGCAACGCTTATTCTTGCCGAAGCGAACCAGGGCAAGCGTATTGTAAGTAGTAAAACCAAAAAACCAATTGACGGCACCGAGAATCGTGGGCTTATGCAGGCGTTGGCAGATCTATTGTCAATTGCTGTATTTTCCTATGGTGAATCAACAAAAGATTATGAAGAGTTTGTTCGTCGTCTGAACAGACGTATCTGGCGAGGACTACTCATTGCCTGTAAAGACAATACCCAGCGGGAAAAGGTAAATCAGAATTTCAGCAAATACGGCGAACCGCCAACTGCTAAAACAGCCTCGTTACCGCTCGGTTCATTATCTGAACTGTGGAAAGTTATACGAGTAGTAGCCGAAATGGTTCCGTAAAAATAATAGGGGAGAATCACAAAACAATTTTCTCCCCTACACACTTCATTACGTATTGACATAAACAAATTATACGTATAGTATATTAAATATGACCACAAAACTAACTCTCAGTATTGACGAAAATATCTTAAAAAATGCCAAAAATTATCTAAAAGATGATACAGTTAGTCTCTCAAAATTGGTTGAAGAATATTTTCGTCTTCTTGTTGCAATCCGTCTTACCAATAAGAAAGAAACTCCTATTGTAGAGGCAATTACCGGATTAGCAAAACAAACCGGAACAAATTCCGGCGATCAAATAAGAGAATATCTGAATGAAAAATATAAATGAAAGTTTTTGTTGATAATGACGTGATTTTAGACGTCCTTCTTGAAAGAAGCCAATATCTTTATTCCTCAAAAATACTTGAATATATCGAAAAAAAGAAAGTCACAGGATTTACTTCTCCAATCATTTTTACAAATACTTTTTTTCTTGTTACTAAAGCAATAAACAAACAAACTGCCTGGGAAGCTTTAAAAAGATTACGTCTTCTTTTTAAAATCACCAAAGTAGATCAAAAAACCGTTGATCTGGCACTCAACTCCCGCTTTACCGATTTTGAAGATGCAATTCAATATTACTCGGCATTATCTCAAAAAGCTGATTTTCTGATCACAAGAAACAAAACCGATTATATTCTTCATCAAATCCCAATTATTTCTCCAAAAGAAGCAATTGCAATTATTGAAAACAAAATTAATTAATATTATATTACGAAAAACCCGCTGATTAAAAAAACAAAACCAGCGGGGTAATAATAATATTTAATAAATCTGAATTTTAGCTATTCCTCCCTGAGTTTCAGCATAAAGTGACTCATGATCATACATCACAACTGAAAATCCAAGTTCAGATAACAAAAAGGCTACCTTTTGGCAATAACTCCATCCTGGGTCAGCTTGTTGATATTCATCTTTTTCAACAAACGGCCAGGAAACAAGAATGTAAGAATGCTGGAGGGCGTCAATAATCTGAATCGTACACGCCCCAGTCTCCTTATCAAACCCAGCAATCCTGAGTGTTGCGCGAGGCATAAGCATCCGGTTTATCTTCATCAGTTCTTCAGTATATGCCGCAACAACTTCCACTTTTAAAGAAACACACATAACCTTTTTCTCCTTATTCGAGTTAATCAGGTAGCCACTCTTCAACACACCCCAAGTTATCAGCGTCCATTACAGTCAATAAGTAAATCGAACTGTTTGGACCCGGTCTAGGCAGACTGTCTACTTTGAATTTGATAGGTGGTGACGGACACCAACTATGAATTACTCCGCTGTGTTCAAGCTCTCTAAAAAAAGGTGATTGTGGTGAAACAAACAAACCAACCAGATCACTTAACACATCACCGCTATCAAGCTCAGGATGAAAAGATGTCCACCATTTGGCGTACTTTTGTAATACAAGTACAACCAAGCAAGACAATTCGATAAATGAACAAACATCAGATTTTAAAGTATTTGCCCCCACTTTTTGCATTTTAGGTAACATATTGCATACTCCTAAAAAAACTAGAAAAATCTCGAAATCCGAAGAAATTATAACCCATAACTTTTAAAATTTCAACTAAGTTCCATCAAAAAACCCCGCGTAAACGGGGATTTTTTGTTTTAATTGTTAAAAAATGTGCGAGCGAGCATTATTTAAGCTCAACTGTTGCGCCAGCTGTTTTCAATTTCTCAGCTGCTTCTTTGGCTACTTCAGCCTTAGCATCTTTCAAAATCTCAACAGGTGTTGCTTCAGTCATATCTTTGGCCTCTTTAAGGCCCAAATTAGGGTTAATCTCCCTCAGTGCTTTAATGACAGCAATCTTATTGCCACCAGGACCCGTAAGAACTACTGTTTTATTTCCTCCCTCATCTACTGCTGGAGCAGCCTCTGCTCCTTGAGGAGCACCTGCTGCTGGAGCTGCTGCGACTGGCATAGCTGAAACTCCAAGTTTCTCAGAAAGTTCATTCACAAGATCAGAAAGTTCAAGCACAGAAAGCTCACTGATTGAATCAACCAGTTTACTAACCTTTTCACTTACTTTTTTTGTTTCCTTTTTTTCGTCTGTCATATTTGTCACCTCCTTGAAAAGTATTAAATCATTACACAGAAGCGGATTCTGCATTTTGCTTTTTACTTGCTTCACTTAAAATAAATACTAACCTTTGCATATTTCCAGAAAGTACTCCAACTATTCCATACATTGGTGCCATTACTGCACCAAGTACCTGTGCTGAAAGCTGAAGTTTACTTGGCATTTTTGAAACACGAATCAACCCATCTTTGTCCTGAAAAATTCCTTCAATAACCCCAGCTTTAAATTTAGGAGTTTCACTGCCTTCGATAAATTTACCAAGAATTTGAATCGGGGAAACAGCATCATCATTTGAAGTCACAACAGCTGTCTGGCCTTCCAAAACCTGCCCCAACATTTCAGTTGGAAGCTTTGCACGCTCTCCAGCCAAACGAAGAAGGGTGTTTTTGGCAACAAACATTGCTCCTCCCACCTCAGAAAGCTTTGCTTTAAGCTCTTGCTGAGTTTTTACTCCCATACCAGCATAATCAACCAAAGCAATACTTTTGGCGTTTGATAATGTTTCAGTTAAAGCACCAACAGAAGTTTCTTTTTTAGGATTTATAGTTTCTCTTTTATTACTCATATCTTTTTTCAAAAAAAATTCCCGCCAAAGCGAGAAACATCTAGTAAGTTTAAAAAACTTAATAAAAATATTTCCTCGGCGCGACTTATATAATGCACGCTATCTTTGGACAAACTTAATTGTATCACTCATTTTTCTTCTGGTCAACAGAAAAAGAAGATGGAGATTGTTTCACGCTACTCTTGAAATTTCTCAAAGACTCCTCGAATTTATTTTTAATTTCACTAGGTATCTCTCTTACCTGAGCATGAGAAAACTGAATTTGAAAACTCATTTGGTTATGTTTAACAGTATTCATTATATGGTGTATTAAAAATTTACTGTTTGGCCAACATCCTTTAAGATTCTCACAAAAACAGTACCCAAGCTGGGTTGTTCGGTTATTCGACCACTCATGCTATCAAAAAACTTCACCTTATTATCTTTATCATCAAAAAATTGAATTAGTGCATGATTGCCTCGTGGATTCTCAACATGCAACACGGTGTTTGGTATACCTAGCTTATCCATTACAACTGAAGCAAAAACGGCTTGACCAAAACATAGCTCGCCAACGCTACATACAACACCGAGATGGGTTTGTCCTCTTGCATAAACAGTCTCTCTAAGTGTAAGTGCGTAATTAACAAATTCGGGTTCGTTGTATGTGTGATTTTGCACAACTGTCCCGTCAGCATTAATTTGAAAAGGCCGATGGAATTCCGAAAACACAACATGTTCTTGAGTAAGATAACGCATAAGCACTTCAGGTTTAGTAAGGTGACTTTGCTGTTCATCTAATGTGGGGTTGTTAACACGTTGAGCCGCTTTGGCAACTTCTATCACCCCAGCTTTATCTTTTTCAGGATCAAGCACAATGCATTGTTTATTATTTGCTCGCACTTCCAAATAATTTGGTTCCTCATCTGCACTCATACGTACAATCATACTGCATATTATTTTCAAATAAAAGGCATTTTAAATATATAATCTCTTACAAAAGTTGCATACTTAAGTAAGAGGAGTATATAGTTGCTTTATGCCAGATGAAGCAGGTTTAGATATAGAAGTAAGAACAAGGACAGACCTTTCTGAAACTCTCAGGTCCCCAACACCAGAAGATATGATGCGTGATTGGATCAGTAACCAGTTTGGTAATAAATTAATTGATAGCCTTCTTGAGCTTCGTGACAAAAAAGCTGGTATCTACACCAGACTAGCCGAACTTCAACAGGGTTTCTTGACAACGGTTTATAAATTTAAGGCAGTCAGTGCACAACTTGGCGAACCTTTGTACAAAACAAATTCGCTTGTAATTAATTCGATTCATGACATTGTAGACAGTGTAGATAATGATGCTAGTATTCGGCCTCAAGTGCGAAGCGAACTAAAAGAAGACATAATATCCCATTTGGTAGGACCGATTTCCACCATCCGCTTTATCGATTTCATGTCTCAAGCAATGGGTGATACCGCTGTTGTTGAAGCCGCAGTGAGCTATGACCCCCAGGAAGATGCCTTCCATAAAGTTGATCTTAAGCTTGATTTTGGGCAAATAGATCCCAAAACAGGGGAGCATGTTGTCTGGTTTTTCCAGCTAAAAACAGGTCCTCTTGATATGGCCGAAATCACAGATGTTGATCCGAGCTTTAGTGTTAAAGAAACTGATCAGGAAGAGTTGATGAGGTATGGTCGAAGGTATGAACAAACACATCCCAATACTCAGGTAAGAACTATATTGGCAACAATTCCAGCTCATTTAGAAAACAAACGAACAGGCTCACTTAGTAGAATATTTGTCGATACTAATGATAATCTTAAGGATCGAAACGACGCACTCGCTTTCACAAGGATCACAAAAGAAATCGGAATAATATAAAATAAAAACATGCAAGAGCAAGACAAACCAGAATTAGATATCACAGATTTATTCAAAATGCCCGATCTTATCCATGATCCAATCGAGAAAGTAAAAGAGTGGGTTGAGAAATCTTTTCCAAATGAAAGCCAGAACTCAATGCTTGAAAGAATAAATGAAGCTAGAAGCAAAAGTAACCAACCAATTAACTCAAAATATAAATAATATATGACAAACGATACTCAAGAAGTCACCAGTATAGGTCATTATCTAGAAAAAGTTGAAACGTTAAGTAGACGGGAAAGGATCGAGCAAAAAGTTTTTGATACTCTGCATGATTGGGTAATTGCTGAAGATGGACTTAAGCATCAAATCCAAAGAGCTCATACTGAACTCGCTAGATTCGGAAATGCGGTACCTATTTGTCGCACAATGGGCGAAATTACTCGTGCTCTCGAAACAATGAAACAGGTAGTTACAGAAGATAGGCAAATTGTAAAGTTGTGGGATGACATTTTTACTAAGAGAGGATCAGTTGTAGAAAGCTGTAAAGGAGTACCTGCCGAAGAAGTCAGAAATGATTTTGCAGGAGCTATCTCAGTATTAACTTTTATCGACCTTGTTAGTCAAGTTGACCCTGAATATGGCGCAAGAATTAAAGCTGTTGACATTATGGCATCCCCGCATGACGATGTACAGTCCAAAGTCGATTTAGTAATTGATTTTGGCACCACAACGAAAATCGATGGTGTATCACACAGGGTAATAAGACTAGTACAACTAAAAACATCCTCAGATGACCAAGCTCATGTAGAAGTAATTGATCAAGAAAGACAATACGGCAATGTTTCCCGCCAAGATGCTGAGGCAATATTGGATATGGCAGAACAAATGAAAGACGAAGCGCGTGAACATAATGAATATATTACCGTCAGGTGTTATGCTGTTGAAGTTCCATCATATAAATCAGAACACGTTAATAATCCCTTTGGCATTATTCAAAGAGGGAAAAAACAACAACCATTAATAGCGCAATTTACCAGGGAAAACCAAGATGCAAGATTAATACCAATAAAAAAATAAATGGCTAAAGAAAAAGAACCAGCATACACAAGAATAAGAATTGATTTCAATGCAATTCAAAATAAACCAGATTTTGAAAATGATCCAATGGAACAAATCGAAGAATGGGTGATACGATCAGTACCAGAAAGCTTAAGAGAAAAAATGCTTCAAGATATAGAAAATATAAGAAAAGGTAAAACAAGAACATGATAACTTTACAAAGCCCATAGTTTGTGCTAAAATAGCTTAACCTCTTTTTCATTAGCAACAAAGGAGTATTTATAATGTTGGTCTCCGTTCAGAAAAAAGTTGGTTTTTTTACTTTAACCTTTAACGGATCTGTGAAGGCGATCAACGCTTTTACGCTCATCTGGGAAGGTTATTCGAGGCGAGGTTTCGTTCCATCGATTGAAACTGTGGCAGCAAATCAATCATATAGCATGATTCTGCCTGGATATGGACATGTCTGTTTGGTTCGAGGCGAGGCGGGCGATAAGAATGTGTTTATCGTTACGTTCGTTAAGGGCAGAATAGGTTCTTTGTTGTCCCATATTTTCGATATAAACTAAAAAAAAAGCGCTGGGTAGAAATAAATTGCCCGGCGCTTTAATTTGAAGAAATATCAATTCTAACCGAAGGGGACATTGTTGACTTAATATAAGCTCTCACAATATTTCTCTCTCCAATTTTCTCAAATATGACTCTCGCATTCTCCAAAAGATCTTCATCTTTCATGCTCACTTTTCCAAAAATAGTATGAATCACTGGAGCTTTCTTTTCTGTCTTTACGCTAAGAGAATCTGCGGAAAATTTACTCATTTCCTCTTCGGACTTAATTAGGGTTTTAGTTTTTGGATTAGGCATCAAACCTCTTGGACCCAAAATTTTTGCAAAAGGAACTAATTGAGCCATAAATTCGGGAGTTGCAAACAACACATCAAAATCAATTTTCCCTTGCTTTAATTTCGTCAAAGTAGACTCGGTTGCGAATTCCAATCTCTTTGTTTTACCCGATCCGTGCGGTAAATCAAGATTAAGATTAATTCCGGTTCTTTTGACCAAAATATGCATTTCCATTGTCCCATCCTTTTTCCAAAAACTTATTTCTTTAATAAGTCTAATCGCAGCATCAAGAGTATAAATTTTTGTTAATCCTGTCTTTGCTTTTTGTTCAGAATACTTCTTTCCTCTTACTCTTTTCTTTTTTTCTTTGGAAGAAGAAGTAACCTTTTTTTCCACAGAAAAAGCTTTTATATTTTTTTCACTATTTTCTTTTTCTACTTCTGTTTCATTTACTAATTGTGTTTTTGTTTTTCCCATGATTATTTTATGATATTTTATAATTTTTTAAAAATATAAGTAAAAAATCACAAGATTAGTAGCTTTAGCTACGCTCTTATGATGACTACTCGACTTTAACGCCCATGCTTCTTGCGGTTCCTGCAACAATTTTCATTGCAGCTTCTACATTTTTGGTATTAAGATCACCTATTTTTTCTTTAGCAATGTCCTCAACCTGGGCTTTTGTCAAAGTCCCTGCAATTTCTGCTGGAGTTTTTCCAGAACCATTTTGAATCTTCAGTGCCCTTTTAATAAGCTCAGATACAGGAGCAAGTCTCAGTTCAAACGTAAAACTACGATCTTCATAAATTGTAATGATTGCCGGCACAACTTGTCCTTTCTTATCTGAAGTTTTGTCATTATATGCTTTAACAAATTCCATAATAGCTACCCCATGTTGTCCCAATAGTGGACCAAGTGGGGGAGCTGGTGTTGCTTCAGCTGCCTTAAGATTTACTTTAACTGTAGTTAATATTTTTTTGCCTGCCATTTTATATAAAATAATTAAAAAAACAAATAAATATCAAATTGAAGCCTAAAAAAGAAGCTTATTTTCGATATTTATTATCTCCCTCAAAAAAGAAAATATTTTTCAGTGAGGTAAAAGAAGTTTAACATGAAAAAAAATAATTCGCAAATCAAAAATATATCCATCTTACTAATTAAGAAGCATTAAAAAAGCCGCTGTTAAAATACGCATACAGCGGCTTGTCAAACAACGTTATTTTCCTCCTCCGTTATTTGTCCATACTTCCAAACACTGATTAACAAAACGGTCTTCGGCTCTAAAGTGGCGGGATAGGGCTGAATCTCCGCTTATCACGACCGAAACAAATTCCTGTCCAAAAGAGGGCAAGGGTTTTGATTGATAAACTTGACAGGCCAATGCTACGATTAGCTCTCTATCACCAGCCCCTGCTATGATCAATGCCAATAGCTGATCACCTGGACTCTCTTCCTTACGGGAGCTAAGGCTTTTTATTAAATCTATGATCCCGGCAACCAAATTCGCAAGAAGACTACCTACTAGAAGCAGTCCAATCAGCCCCAAACCAGCAAACACCGAATACCATCCTACTTCGACAACAGTATCCATGAAAAGCTCCTTTTTGTTTATTTCCTAAAGGTTATCGAAACGTGTGACAATTATAACAGATCCTATAACTTTATTCAAGGATTTGATTATTTTACCTTGAATCCACTCTTGACATGATTAATAAAGGTGATATCCTGTAATTCTTGCACTAAAATTAATATAAACAACATGTTTAAACAATTAATTACCAGTTTTTCAGAAAAAGTCCGTTTACCCGGTCTTTTAAACGTGTTTAAAAGGATTTTTACCTCAGCCACTCGGCGCAAAATTTGAATTTCTTCTTATGCCAAGACCGCTGCGGTAAAGCCGCAAGCGGTAACTAACTTACCAGATCTTTAACATTTTCGTGTTTTTCTAGTTGTGAAAGGAAAAAAGATGAAAAACTCGCCTTTTATTCGGCTATGGAAGCTTCTGGTTCCATTTCGCAAAACTTTTCTGCTTTTTGCTTTACTCATCGTTGTATATGAAGGTGTCCAGATTGTTGAAGGGTCTGTTCTTAGTGTCATTATTGAACTAAATGGGAATAAAACCCCCCTTCGTCTTTGGGCGCTATTCTTTGTTTTTCTTCTATTCTACGATGAGCTTTTTATGCGCCTAGACAACGCAATTGACTGGCACATTGTTACCCGTCAAGGCTACCCGATTTTTCGCTTTCTTCACACTAAAGCCTTTGCCAAATTCATGGAGCTTGATCTTGCTTGGCATCAAAAGAAAAATTCAGGCGCCCTGGTTGGTAAAGTCAACCGTGGTGTAGACAATACAGAAGAGCTGATCAGTGGAGTAAGTTGGGAATTTTTCCCAACTGCCATTCAAGTTCTTTTGAGCCTTGGACCATTGTTTTACTTTTCCTGGCCGATTGCCGTTGTTGCCATATTAATTTTTCCGCTATTTATGCATCTTAGTATCAAATCTAAAGTTGAGCGGACAGTATATCGGCAAAAGCGCCATGATTTGTATGAAGAAGCCTGGCACAAAAGCGTTGAAGGAGTCCAATGTGTTGAAACAGTCAAGATTTTTGGGCAGGCAAGCCGGATTTCAAGTGAATACGAAAGTATTCATGATGAGATTACAGATCTTGGAAGTCAGGAAGCCAGGATTGGGATTTTCAAATATAACCGTCTTCGCATCCGCCTCTTGTCTTTTTCTCGTCGAGTTATTTTGGTAATTCTTGTCTGGCAGTTAACAAATGGAGCAATCAGTGTTGCCGGCCTTGTCTATGTCAACATGCTCACGGAAAAACTGTTTCATAGTTTTTGGCGTTTTGCCAGACTGTTTGACCGGGTTTACGAAGCAATTGAAGGTGTCGAGCGGCTTGTCAATCTTCTTGATGAGGAACCAAGCATGAAAGAAGGAGACTGTATATTACCCGCCGGAGCACCGTCTGAGCTTGTTCTTTCTGATGTCTGTTTTTCGTATAACGGAGGTTATAGTGAGGATGTAGGAGCAATTCATGATCTTACCCTTACCATTGCACAGGGTGAAATTATTGCTCTAGTTGGTCCCTCAGGTGCAGGCAAAACAACCCTCAGAAAACTCATAACCAGACTTGTTGATATTCAATCCGGTCAAATCACACTTGCCGGTATAAATATCAAAGACCTAAAGTATGGCAGCCTTCATGAGTTTTTTGCCCATGTTCCACAAGGGGATGATGTTCATATTCTAAACACCTCCATTAGAGCCAATATTGCCTTTGGCAAACCAAAGGCCAGTGAAGAAGAAGTGATCCATGCAGCAATTCTTGCTGGAATTCACGACTTTATCATTTCTGAACTTTCTGATGGATATGACACAGTTGTGGGAGAGCGTGGTAAAAGACTCTCAGGCGGCCAAAAACAGCGTGTTGCCCTGGCACGAGCAATTCTGGCAGATCGCCCGATTTTGGTTTTTGATGAAGCGACAAGCAGTGTTGATGCCATCACCGAGCACGAAATCCAGGAAAGAATGGAAAGCATTCTGGAGGGGAAAAGTGCCATCATCATTGCCCACCGGCTTTCAACCATCTGGAATATTGCCGACAAAATCATTGTCCTTGACCAGGGAAGGGTAGTTGAAGAGGGAAGTCATGCAGCTCTAATGGCCCAAAAGGGATTGTATTTTGAAATGGCCTCTCTGCAACTTCTGACCGAAACTGGTTAATACACAAATATACTGAAAGCCGGATTTAAAAATGAATCCGGCTTTTTTTGGTCCCATAACATTGATTTTTACTTTTTTTCTGTTAAACTAATTTAAGAAGTTTCATTCAGGTATTTTAAAAAAGGAGATTAACATGTTCGGTTATGACCCTATCGAAACAGGACTATTAATTGTCTTGATAACGATGTTTTTGTTTGGCCTTTCTGGATACATTAAAAAAGGGATTAAGATCGCAAAACATAAGATTCAGGGTGATGAACCACTTCGGCGTGAGATCGAGCAAGCGCTGAAAAACACCGACGATCTTGTTATCGCCAACGCAAGACTTAACGCCCATCTGGTTGGAGCACTGGCGGCATTGCAGTCTGACTATAAGCGTGCAAAATCAAGAAACGAACTAAACAACATTCTTGCGCGGATTAACAAAATCAAGCCACTTGTAAAGCACGAGCGGCCAATTCCAGACGATCAAGACTAGAGTACGTTACAAAAAAGGGAGAATATCATGACTAAACAAATGCCGGATTTTGGTGCCACACCGGACTTTTATGCAAAAGAAAAAGAGTTGCAGGAACTAAGATACGCCTTGCAAGAGCACCTTGAAGATGAAATTGACTATTACACCGCAGTTGCCAATTTGGCTGATAAACATATTCGCAGTATTCTGACCGCTTTTGCCCAGCAAGTGAAAATGGATAACACAGAAATTCAACGACACATTCAGGTTCCAAAGGTAAGTTGTGGTGAATTGGTTTATCCAGATTACTGCTGTTATTGGCGGCTAAAAATTGCAAAAGTACCTGAAGACAAACTGCTGATTTTTCTGAAGTTACACGAAGGCACTTCCCAAGGCAAGTTTGTCTTTCATCTAGGTTATTCTGTGGCGACAAACGAGCCAGGGAAAATGACCAATCATGCAACAGAATTGGACAGTCATAATTTGCAGGCATTAGCCGACGCAGTTATGGATTTAGCCAAAGCCTTTATCTATTTCAGCTAAATCTAACACATCCTAACCAGGCTCTGAGCACAACTCATCCTGGTTTTTTTATTTTATAATCCCATAACATTGCTTTTTCTTAGTAAAAATGCTATACTTTTCCACAATCGTTACCGTTTTTCTAGAGGAGTAAAACATGGACAGCGGTCTCTTGCTTTTATTTGTAGGTCTACCGTTAGGCTGGTATTCCTTTTATCACTGGTGCAACGGTGGGAATTTTGGGTTAGGCAAGCTTGTTCGTCTGGTCCGTTTTCTCAAAAAGTAAGTTGGATAAGCCTCAGAGAAAGACACCTTTTATTTTTTCATCCGGTGTTCAAGTATCTGAGGCTTTATTTTTAGACTTCCTAATAAACCCATAATATTGCATTTATTCAAAAAATAAGGTATAATTACTTAGTTAATTTCGTTAGTTTATCCTCAAAGGAAAAGGACGATGTCCCTCGCAGATCTGAATAAGATGAAGACAGAAGAGCTAGTCAAAAAACTAGCTCAGCTCAAAAAAGACGAAACACGTCTCACCTGGGCAGCCATGCTTCAACAACCAGAAGAAGGACGGTTAACAGGTCTTCCTGGAGGAGATGTTGTTGAAGATGCTTACATTCAAACTCTCGGAGAAATTCGTGAAATAGAAATAGAGCTTAATAAACGGGAAAAAATCATCGCTCGGTAAAAAAGTAAAAAGTTTTTTTCTGGTTTTTAACTTTAAAAAAAACCAGGATTTTTTAAACCTTTGTTACCTGAAGAAAATCAAGCTCAACCGGAGTTTCTCTTCCAAAAATACTAACCAATACTTTTACTCTTCCTTTTTCTTCATCAACCTCACTCACAGTTCCCAAAAAGTCTGAAAAAGGACCATCTGTAATTTTAACGGCTTCACCAACAGAAAGCTTTGTTTTGAATCTCTTTGCCGGAGAAGAAATAAATTTTTGAATATTTTCAACCTCTGTATTTGAAAGGGGAGTTGGTTGATTGTCAATTCCAACAAATCCAGTTACTCCAGGAGTAGTTCTCACAGCAAGCCAGGTATTATCATCCAAAACCATTTTAACAAGCAGATATCCAGGTAAAATCTTTTCTTTGATGGTTGCTTTTCTTCCGCCTCTAACAACTATACGGTCTTGTGTTGGAACCAGAAGTTCAAAAACACGGTCAGACAAGCCCATTGTTTCAACTCTTTGTCGCAGTGTTTCAGAAATTCTTGCTTCATGACCGCTGGCAGTATGGACAACATACCATTTTGCGTTTTCGTTTTCACCGCTGTTGATCACAATATGGCCTGGAATCTTTTTTCTTCCAGTTCCTTT
>Ga0208958_1000450_pt1 | contig 49193 bp, 52 predicted proteins | sample RifOxyB1_FD_184032 | JGI IMG/M metagenome (GOLD analysis project Ga0208958, IMG submission 184032) | Soil microbial communities from Rifle, Colorado - Rifle Oxygen_injection B1 (SPAdes) | ecosystem: Environmental > Terrestrial > Deep subsurface > Rock core/Sediment | place: Rifle, Colorado...
AGTTGTAATCTCCTCCAGCTCCATCTGACATGTTGTAAAACCACAAGCCGTAATTTGTAACGATAGATTCGTTCGCAATTAATGTGTGGTTGTAATTATTAATTCCGCCCGTCATGTTGTACCACCAATCGCCATAATTAGTTACAATAGACAAATTGGCAGCAAGAGTTTCATTGTAACTACTTCCCGTCATATTGTAGAAATACAGCGTAGCAGATTGATTGTAGTCCCAAGTTTTGTTTGATTGATTGTAATAATAAATTCCAGATTGGTTGTAGTAGTAAAGCGTGTTTGTCTGATTGTACCACCACAAACCATAATTCGTAACTATCGATACGTTCGTTGCTAATGTCTCATTATAGTTGTAATCTCCTCCAGCTCCATCTGACATGTTGTAAAACCACAAGCCGTAATTTGTAACGATAGATTCGTTCGCAATTAATGTGTGGTTGTAATTATTAATTCCGCCCGTCATGTTGTACCACCATTTCCCGTAATTTGTAACAATCGAAATATTTGCGGCTAATGTCTCGTTGTACAAATAACTTCCCCCCGTCATATTGTAGAAATAAAGCGTTGCTGACTGGTTGTAATAGTAAAGCGTGTTTGTTTGATTGTACCACCAATCGCCATAATTAGTTACAATAGACAAATTAGCTGCTAATGTCTCGTTGTACAAATAACTTCCCCCAGTCATATTGTAGAAATAAAGCGTTGCTGACTGGTTGTAATAGTAAAGCGTGTTTGTTTGATTGTACCACCAATCGCCATAGTTCGTAACTATCGATAGATTAGCGGCTAATGTCTCGTTGTACAAATAACTTCCGCCAGTCATATTGTAGAAATAAAGCGTTGCTGACTGATTGTAATAATACAAATTGTTAGTTTGATTGTAGTCCCAAGTTTTATTCGACTGGTTGTAATAATAAATTCCAGACTGGTTGTAGTAGTAAAGCGTGTTTGTCTGGTTGTAATTGTACAATAAATTAGTTATGTTGTCGATTGACAGCACAGATCCGTTTGTTACGCTTCCGCCGTCAGACATGTTGTAGAAATAAAGCGTTGCTGATTGGTTGTAGAAATACAAATTGTTAGTTTGATTGTAGTCCCAAGTTTTATTCGATTGATTGTAGTAATAAATTCCAGATTGATTGTAGTAGTAAAGCGTGTTTGTTTGATTGTAATTGTACAATAAATTAGTTATGTTGTCGATTGACAGCACAGATCCGTTTGTTACGCTTCCGCCGTCAGACATGTTGTAGAACCACAAACCATAGTTAGCGACGATAGATTCATTCGCAATTAATGTATGATTGTAATTATTAATTCCGCCAGTCATATTATACCACCAGCTTCCGTAATTAGTTACAATAGAAATATTTGCAGCTAATGTCTCGTTGTACAAATAACTTCCCCCCGTCATATTGTAGAAATACAATGTATTACTCATATTGTAATCCCAAGTTTTATTCGATTGATTGTAATAATAAAGCGTGTTTGTCTGATTATAGAACCATAAACCATAGTTAGTAACGATAGACAAATTGGCTGCGAGAGTTTCATTATAGTTATAATTGCTTGCTGCGCCCGATTGATTATAATAATAAATTCCCGATTGGTTGTAATAATAAAGCGTGTTTGTCTGATTATAGAACCACAAACCATAGTTAGTAACAATAGAAATATTTGCAGCTAGTGTTTCATTATAATTATAATTACTCGCTGCTCCGGTTTGATTGTAGAAGTAAAGTAGCCAAGTTACATTTGATTGATTATAGTTATAATTTCCTCCCGTCATGTTGTACCACCATTTCCCGTAGTTAGTTACAATAGACAAATTAGCTGCGAGAGTTTCGTTGTAATTATAGTTATTCGCAGCCCCCGTTTGATTGTATGCCCAGATCGTATATGTTTCGTTATACGTCGATAAATAAGACGCGTTGTTAATCAGTCCAGCGTAAGTCTCATTATACGTTCCAGACGAAACCGCTGTCTGATTATAATAATAAATTCCCGACTGATTATATAACCAAGTTGTATTCGATTGATTATAATTATAGTTTCCACCCGTCATATTATACCACCATTTTCCGTAGTTAGTAACAATAGAAATATTAGCAGCAAGAGTTTCATTGTAATTATAACTTCCGCCAGTTTGATTGTAGAAGTAAAGTAGCCAGGTTACATTTGATTGATTATAGTTATAATTTCCTCCAGTCATATTGTACCACCACAAACCGTAATTAGTCACGATAGACAAATTGGCTGCGAGAGTTTCATTGTAATTATAACTTCCCCCAGTCATATTATAGTCCCAAGTTGTATTCGATTGATTGTAAAAGTAAAGTAGCCAAGTTGTGTTAGTTTGGTTGTATCCATAATTTCCTCCCGTCATATTATAGAAATATAATGTGTTAGTTTGATTGTAATCCCAAGTGTTGTTTGACTGATTATACCACCATTTCCCATAATTTGTGAAGATAGAAATATTTGCAGCTAATGTCTCATTATAATTATAATTGCTTGCTGCTCCCGTTTGGTTGTAGTAATAAATTCCAGATTGGTTGTAGTAGTAAAGTGTATTTGTTTGATTATACCACCATTTTCCGTAGTTAGTAACAATAGAAATATTAGCAGCTAATGTCTCGTTGTAGTTATAATTGCTTGCTGCTCCCGTTTGATTATAATAATAAATTCCTGATTGATTATAGAAATAAAGTGTATTCGATTGATTGTAGTCCCAAGTATTATTCGTCATGTTGTACCACCATTTCCCGTAATTTGTGAAGATAGAAGTATTAGCAGCTAATGTCTCGTTGTAGTTATAGTTATTCGCAGCCCCAGTTTGATTGTAATTGTAATAAAAAGTCGCAAGCCAAGTCGTGAACAGCGAGGTTGTATTATAGTTATACAAAAAGTCAGTTATATTCGTTATTGTTAATGTTGTGCCATTAACTACATTCCCGCTCCCCGAATCATCTGTCTCGCAAACAACACTCCCATTCGCGTAAATCATTCTTATCGAACTCCCAGCCGAGCAGTTGTTTATCAATGAAAAATTAATAAGCGAAGCGTTGTTTATCTGCCCAAGAGGAGATTGAAAAGAAATTCTCTCATTCCCGTCAAAATCAAGATCCTCGCCGTTAATCATGTAATCCTTCCAGTAAGTATTCCCAAATTCCAAATTAGCTGAAATCATCAAATTCCACGAGCCATTTGCAATCGCGTTCGTGGTTGTCAGGTTGAAAATCAGGGTTCCGTCAGCAGCCGCATCATAAATTGTTATCGTCAGATTTCCGCTCTCAAGAAGTTGCCCTGTTGTTTTGTCTTTTACATCAGTTCCCTGATCCGAAAGAAGCACAGCAGCAGAAGCAGAAACCAACAAAAATCCGATTACAAAAACAATTAATAAAACTTCAATTGCCAGTCTCTTCTCAGTCTTCATCTTCTCCCTCCTTTTCAAGCAGTTCAATCAGCGCCCTATTCAGCGAAATCGACCTCGGCACCTTGTCTTTCCACTTAGTCCAGATTTCCTCCGGTATCTCCAACAAAAATTTCTTTACATTCGCCTCTTTTTTGCTCCCCATTTACTTAGTGTTAATTAGCTTAGGTTCGCTTTTATTTGTATAACTAACTTTTACTTAGTATTTAAATTTTTCGACAAAACCCTCAGCAAGCCCTGTCAAATTTCCAGCATTAAAGAAAAAAATTTATTAACCAAGCATTCTCTGGCAATCTATGGATTACAAAGAAGAAACACTAAAAGTATATGATTCCCATTCAGATTATTTCAATAAAAAATTTGAAGAATACGTGCGGGAATTTATTAAAGACGAAATTAATGAAATTGAAAAGACGTTTCCACGCAATTCAAAAATTCTTGATTTGGGCTCAGGCACAGGAAATCATGCATTTGTTTTCAAACAAAAAAACCATGATGTTCTCTGCTTGGACATCTCAGAAAAAATGCTGAACAAATGCAAAGAAAAAGGACTAAAAACAATAAAGATGGACATAGAAAAGCTCAGCCTTCCAAAAAATAGTTTTGATGTTGTCTTGGCGTATACTTCTCTTCTGCATTTACCGAAGTCAAATGTTCCGAAAGTTATAGAAAGTATTAAAGAAATGCTAAAAGATAATGGGCTGTTTTTTATATCGCTAAAAGAAGGCGAGGGTGAAGGATTCGAAGAATTCAAAGAAGGAGGAAAACGCTGGTTTTCTCTATACAGAGATGATGAAATCAAAAAATTATTAACTCAAAATTTTGAAATAATCAAAAGATGGCAGGTTCCAATAAACAAAGAGAAAAAATTCCTTGACTATCTATGCAGGAAAGAACTACCCTAAATATCTCAATTTCCCAGGCCTCGGCTCATAAGCAACACCGTCTTCCAACAATTTCTTTATCTCTGAATTAATAATTTCCGGCGGCTCGTGAAGCTCCATAATAATCTTGTCAATATCAATCCCCCCGCCCTCTTCAGCCCCCTTCACCATCTTCAAAATCTTGTCTTTCAATTCCGCAATCTCCTCTCGAGCCAAAGTTTTCGGCGCATCAGCTTCAATTTCTAATTTTCTAACCAAAAGAAATGCCGGCTCTTTTTTCTTCAAAATTTCAGGAGTGACATACAGCTCGTTATTCCAAGTTCTCAGCATCCCGATGCAAAGGACAGTATCGCCTTGGTTCAGCCCGCTCATTTTTTCAACATCTTCTCCAAAAAACTTCAGGCGGATTTGTCCAGAACCGTCGTCCAAAGTCAGCGAGCCAAATTTCTTCTCTCCTTCTTGAACATATTTTTCAACGATATTAGCAATAACATTAACTCGGTTAATCTCCCGCCCGTTAATCTCCAGATGCTGCAGTTTCTCCTCGGCAACAACCGGCTTTCCCGCAAGAATATCGCCTGCTCTCATTTTATACGCAATCCATCTCTTGAATTGCGACTCACCTATTTCTCCGCTCATTTTTATTTTTAACAATGCATCCTTTTAAGTTTTTGTCTACTCCAGAATAATCCTCTTGTCAAATCCGCCCCGTTCTTTAAATTTCTTTCTCTTGATTTCATTAATTTTTGCCTTGTCAAATTTCTTAAAATCTAATTTCTGCGCGGAAAATTCGCTCCGCGAATTTTCTAAAGATTTCGAATTGTCACGACAATTCGCGCCGAAATCAAAATTTATTATAGCATCTAAAACCTCATAAATATCAGCAAGCTCCTCCTCATTTTCACTCTCAACAAATTCATTCGTCTCTTCTACTAATTTTTCTTTTAGCTTCTGCCAGAACTCTTCATCGTCGGCAAACCTTGATTTAGGATTTCCGCCGTCCCGAATAATAATCTCGGGTATTTTATCTCTTACTAATTTTGCCATTTCCCCGCCCCCCCAAATAAACCTTCATCCCAATTCCTAATAAAAACAAAACAAAAAATCCTAAGCCGAAATAATCAAAACCAGATAACCTCATCCCAACGACATTTCCAGTGAGCCGCGGAGATAAAAATGCCAACGACAAAATCAGCAAGCCAAGCAGATAAATTCCTTTCACTTTCTCCAAACCGCCACGAATTGCCATCTTGCGGGCGAACCGAGCTTTGCGAACATAAAATTGCATTTTTTCCGAGTCCCCTAATTTCTTGTACATTCTCGCAGCATTCAAATACGCCTTTGATGCCTTCCTGTTCTCCCCGATTTTTTCAGCAGCTTCTCCCGCCTGCGCAAAATTATTTGCCCCGCCAGAATACCATATCTTGGCAGAATCGTCGTATTCAGCTAAATCCGCCAGCTGTTTATAATCCTCGCCAAGCCGTGTGCTCAAATCAATTCTTTCCGCAATTCTTCCCTTGTAATTCCTTCCCAGCTCATTAGCTGAAACGCGGCTGCGCTGATTTTTCAATTCAGCAATTTCATTCCGTAATCTCTGCGAAACAGAAGTTTTCTCATCATCCAAGTCAGACTCCCCCTTTTCTCTTCCCGAATTTTTTAATTTCTTGAATTTTTCTACTTCAGCAAGGTAAGCTCTGGCTATGTTGTGATTCCAGCGCGCAGAAGCTAAATCATTATCTTTAGAAATTCTCCCGAATAAACCTTTCATGCTGACAGCATTTCGTGAATCAAGAATCGCCGCCCGTTCTTCATACAATCTTGCCCTCTCTTCATACATCTCCGCAAGTTTCTGTTTTCTGCTCAAATCACCGAATTTGCGAAATCTGGTTTCTTGCACAACTATCTCTTCTGCAATTTGTTTCAGTTTCCTCTCAATCTCGTCTATCTCCTCTTTTACCATCTTTCTAAATATTTTTCAAATTATTTAAATTCTCTGAATAAATCCTTTCTTCGGCTTGAAAATATCTCCTGACTTAGACAACTGCGTTAAAGCTTCTTCCATTTCAATATCAGTTATCTTTCCTTCCAAAGCTTTTTCTAATTCTTCCATCGGAATTAATTTCCCAAGCTTGCTTTCCAGCTGCGCAATCACTTCCCTAACTAGCAAAATCTTCCCCCTCTTTGAAGTCGTTATCCCCGTAGTCATCCTGTCAACGTCAAAACTCTTCGTCTCCTCGTCGTATCCAACCTGCATTAAAGAAAACTTCACCAGCTCAATAGCTTTCTTGGCATCCTGCGCATTTACCTCTAAACTAAGTCTCATCTTCGCATGCGCTTCAGCCAATCGGACAATTCCCTCCAACTGTCGCGCAGTAATCGGAATCGGCTTCAGCTCAGAATCCGCCCGCCCCGGCTGATTTCGAAGACGAATATAAAATTCCTTTATTTCCTCAACAGCCTCGTCAGTCAAATGCGGTTTTATTTTCTGTTTCGCGTAAGCAACATATTTCCTGAAAAGTTTTGGTTCAACAACATCTCTGATTACCTCTTGCTGGTGCTCTTCCAAAACATGCGTCGCAATCGCCGCATCCTGAACTTTGTTCGGCAAATCCCGAATAATAAAAATAACATCAAACCTCGATAGCAAAGCAGGAGAAATATCAATTTGAGATGGAATCGGAGTGTAAGGATCAAATCTCCCGAGCTTCGGATTTCCCGCAGCAAGAACAGTTGTTTCAGCTCGCAAAGTCGCCTGGATGTTTGCCTTGGAAATTGTCACAGATTGCTGTTCCATCGCCTCATGCATCGTGCTCCTGTCCTGTTCATTCATTTTTTCAATTTCATCAATGCAGACAGTTCCTTTATTAGACAAAACCATCGCGCCTGCTTCCAACGACCATCCTCTTAAAAATTCATCTTTCACGACAGCAGCAGTCAAACCCGCGGCAGTAGCAGCTTTTCCAGAAACATATCTTCCCTTGGGAGCAATTATCGAAATATACTTCAGCAAAACAGATTTCGCAACACCGGGATCGCCAACAAGCAGGACGTGAATATCTCCTCTCGTAAAGCCAACATCAGATTTCTTTTTTTTCACCCCGCCAAACAATTGCAGCAATACAGCTTCTTTAATTTTATCAAAACCGTAAATTGAAGGCGCAATGCTTTTCGACAGTCTCTCATACAAATTCGGATCAACAGCCAGCTCCTGAATCTGCCGAATATCCTCGTCGGAAATATCTAAATCTTCAAAACCCTCCTCTCCAGAAATAGCATTATTGGCCTCTACCGCAATATCAAATCTCGTCGAAATCGCTCCTGTTTGAAGAGGCACAGGAACTTCTTTCAAAATGCCGTAAATGCTAACCCTGCTCCCCGGCGTTGTCTTTCCCTCCATTTTCGGGTCAACCAAATCTTCTTTCAAAAAAACATTAATTCTTCTCGGCTGCTCGCCACCCTCCAAAGCATCAGGCGATTCCTCGATAACAAGTCTCTGCGCGTCAACCATTTCTTTCGACAAAATTTTAAAATTGCTTTTCCACCCGCACGAGCATCTCGACGGCTCTCTGAATTTTCTGTCAATCTGCAGCACAGACAAAATCGCGCCGCAATTCGGGCACTCAAATTTTGCGTTGACAACCTGCGGGCGGACATCCGACGCCTGCCGAACAATTCCGTCAATCCATAATAACTGGTCAAGGTGCTTTGCTCTGATGTCCCTGACTTTAATGTAAGAAGTCCTCGGCAATTCCTCCAGTCTAATCCGCGGATTCTCAACTAATCCGAGCTCTCCCAATGCAGTTTCCATAATAGCCAGGCTGTCCTCGGGAATCTGAACCATGTTGTCGGACAAAACAGGAGAAAATTCAGCTAATTGCGAGAAATTCAGCCTGACAACATTCTCCCCCGCCCGAATTGATTTTCCTATTTCTTTTTTGTGCGCGTCGAAAAATCCCTTCGCCTCAAGTATCAAGTCATCCTGCTTCTTCCCCGTCGAAGCCAGTCGCACAGCTGTATTCACATCAGGCGCTCTTTTTTCATCTTCCATCTTTTCTCAACAAGCGCTTCGTTTATATTATTTGCTATACTCGTAAAAATGACATCTCAATAGAACTACTCTCTCTCAGCAACATTCCTAATCTATTTCTTCCCAACCTTCTCTTCCTTGAAAAAATATTTCGCGATAATAAAAACAACCAAGGCAATTATCACAAAATTAATCACAGCCCCGAGAAAGGCGCCCCACCCAATCACCACTGAACCAAAAGTCCAAACAGCACTCTGCCAAGCCCCGCCGGGAATAAACGGAGTAATCAACGGCATAACAACATTATCGACGAGGGACTTAATCAAAGTCGTAGCCGCAACACCAATAATAAACGCAATTGCCAAGCCAACTATTTTATACTCTTTCAAGAACTCTTTGAATTCAGCAATAAATTGTTTCATTATTCTCCCAAGAATTTCAAGATTAATAAATCTTACTCCAGCGCAAATCTCAGCAAAGCCCCGACACCCTTCGTAAGATTATTAAACTGCTCCCCGTCCTGATTCTCCCGCGAAATCAAAACAAGCTCAGCCCCAGTATCTTCAGCCAGCCCCTCCAAAATTTTCATCTCATCCTTATCATAATCTTTAGTAATTAAAACAATGTCAACAGCTCCCCGCCCGAGCGCAGTCTTGACATTCCCCAATCCGTAAACAGCTAATTTTCTATTTTTCCCAAGAGTCTGAAAAAATCTCTCAAGAATTTTCTTTTCCTTAATCAATTCCTGCTCCATAATTTCTTCTTTAGAATCTTCAACTAGCAGCTCCAACCCGTGCTCGTCAACATAACCTATATCTTTCACAGCGATAATTTTCTCTTTCAGCTTGGTAACCAAATGCCCTTCTGCGATAAAATCTTCTTTCGTCGGAATCGGCCCGCCGAGTAAAATTCCTTTTAATTTAGGCATGTCAAAAAATATTTTTTTCATTTCTTCAGCTACCCGACGGTAAAAATCTTTAGCCAGCCCTTCAATAACTCTCTCAAAGCGCTGAGAACTTTGACCGCCAGCCCGAATCTTCCCAGGCACTCCCGAAGTTAATTTCTGCAAAACTTTAATTTGCTTTCCCTCTAATAACCCAATCGTAGCAAGTTGCCTGTCCATAACTAAAAGTCCGTAAACTTCTTCGATGTCAACCATTTCTTTCAGCGGCTCTGTCACAAATCTCTGGTCGCATCGGTAAATCTTGACATTCAATGGCCTCGGCAGTTGATGAATCCACATCTGAACATCCTGCACCCCTTCTTTTTCAGAAACATTTCCCGCAAAAGCAGCCAGCCCGTTTTCCGGAGTCTGTCTGTATTTTTTCAGCTCCCGGATAATCATTTCCAAAGCAACAATAACATTCTTCCGCGTCGCGCTTGATTTTATATTCGACGCAGTGCTCTTCTCCCCTTCAAGCTGCCGCACAACCTGGCTGATGTTCGTTCCAGCTGGAATCAAAACAGTAACAAGTTCAGTGTGCCGGCCGCGAATATCGTCTAATAGCACAATCAAATCTTCAAGTTCTTTCTTTTTCTTAGGGTCTATCTCTGTCATATTATTGTCTGGCGCGCAGAAAATTCGCTTCGCGAATTTTCAAACAAATTGCGCACTGTTACGACAATTCGCGCCAGGGAAATTTTATTTATATCACCCTATCAGAAAGTAAGTTAATAAAACTTATCAAATCACGCAGTTGTCTGTTTTCCTATCGCGTGTCTCGCAGCAGATTCCAAATCCCCAATATGTTCCATTAAAATTTTATCAGTCACAACACCGCCGTGGCAGTATCTGTCAAGAAATAAATGAGTATAATAAACTCCGTCTTTTTCAACTCTCGCCATATTAGAAAGTTCGTTGTCAGAATCTACAAATCTAAGAGATCTTTGAGCTAAAGCAAGTCTTGCATAAATATTTCTTCTCGTCATAAAAATCCTTCTGCAATCCAAGTTATAAATTTAATTATGATTTAATCTAATCTTTCTTCTTGATTTTCTAATATGACAACTCTCGTCAATCGGCCATTCAGGTGTTAAATTTTCTCTAAAAACTCTTCTAAGACTAATCAAATATTTAACCAACGAATCGCGGCTGTTAGAATCTCCGTATTTTCTTTTAAATGCCGGTGTAAATTTTAAACTTCTTCCGTTCTCCTGAACATAAGTCATTTCTTTATGTCTAAATCCTTTTCTTAGCAAACGCAAATCTCTCAACTCAGAAATAATCGCGCTTGTTAAGTATTCATTGCGAAAAGAATAGTTTGCGCCAGAACTATCTTCATCTGCCATAGAAATCCAGCGAAGCAACAGTTATAAAATTAATTGCACTATAGTCAATCAGAAAAATTCCACCTTAAACTCTCTCCCCTCATTAACCTCGCGGGCGCAGCAAACATTCCTCAAATCAGAAATCACCTCTTCCATTTCTTTCATCTGCTCTTTAGTCAAAGTCAAAGCAATCTGCGAATTCATCGCCATCTTAGCCTCGCTCTTTCGCTGCCGAACTTTCGCGATTATTTCAAGAAAAGCAGCCCAAGTTTTGTCGTCGTGTCTCAGCTCTCTAACTCCTCCTTCAACAGGCCAATCTTCAAGATGAATGCTCTTCCTCCCTTCATGTTTTCTGAAATAAGTCTGGTAAATTTCTTCCGAAATAAACGGAGTGAACGGAGCCATTAATTTTAATATCGTCAGCAAACCGTGATAAAGAGCATAAAACGCAGACGCTTTCTCCGAAGCATTCCCATTATAAACTCTGCCCTTGACAATCTCCAAATAATTATCAGTAAACACCTCCCAAAAAAATTTCTCTGTTTCTAGCTTAGCCCGAGAATAATTATATTCTTCAAAAGCAGAGGTAACTCTCTTAACCAGTTTATTCAGCTCTGACAAAAACAATCTATCACTCTCGCACAACTTAGGCATTTTGTCTTGATAAGCCAGATTCATAAAAACAAACCGCGAAGCATTCATTATTTTTGTAACGAATTTCTTTCCAGTAATCAAATCTTTTTCCTGATAATCCAAGTCTTCTCCAAGTTTCGAAGAAGCAGCACCGTAGCGCAAAGCATCGCTTCCATACTTATCCATCACGATTTGCGGCCGAATTATATTTCCCTTCGATTTGCTCATTTTTTCTCCGCCCAGTGTCACAAATCCCGATATGAAAATATTTTTCCAAGGAATCTCATTTTCGTGCAGATAACTTTTTGTAATAGTATAAAACGCCCAAGTTCTGATAATATCGTGCGCCTGCGGCCTCAAGTCATAAGGAATTTTGATTTTTCCGCCGGCTAGCGAAGAAGCAATCTGCGGAGTCAATGACGAAGTCATCCACGTATCAAAAACCTGCTTCTCAGCCTCTAATTCAGATTTGCAGTCAGGACATTTTTTCTTCGTCTGCAAAGGATCAACAGGCAATTCTTTTTCATCAGCAATAATTATCTTCCGGCACTTTGCACAGCTCCACGCCGGAATCGGCACTCCAAAATGCCTATCTCTCGAAATGCTCCAGTCCCACTCAAGCCCCTTTATCCAATTCTCGTATCTCTTGAACATAAACTCCGGATGCCATTTTATTTTCTTTCCTTGTTTTATCAATTCAGATTTCTTGTCGAGAATTTTAATAAACCACTGCTCAACAGGCAAAAACTCAATTTCAGTTCCGCACTTGTCGTGCACATTAACAGCGTGCTCAATCTGTTTCTGCTCAATTATCAATCCCTTTTCTTCCAGTTCCTTCAAAATCTTTTTTCGGGCGTCTTTAATCTTCATTCCTTCATATCCCTTGATATTCAAAGTCCCATTATGTGAAAAAATTATTCTCGGCTGCAGTTTATTTCTTTTAATCGCGTCAACGTCGTATTTATCCCCGTAAGAGCAAACCATCAAAACACCCGTCCCCTTTTCAATATCAGCAGACTCGTCAGCTATTATCGGAACCTCATGCCCGAACAACGGAACTCTTGCTTTTTTTCCAATCAAATTTTTGTATCTTTTATCTCGCGGATTTACAAAAACGCAGACACACGCGCCTAATAATTCCGGCCGCGTTGTAGCAATTCCCAAATCATTTCCATCAACTTTAAACTTCAAAGTGCTGAACAAGCTCCCTAAATTTTTATCTTCCAACTCAGCCTGCGCAACAGGCGTCTGGCATTCAGGGCAGTAAATCGTCGGGAATGATTCTTTGTATATTCGTCCCGCTTTAAACAACTCGATAAAATTCTTCTGCGAAATCTTCCTCGCGTGCTTGTCAATCGTAGAATAATAAATCCCATAGTCGCACGAAACTCCAAGATTTTTCCAGTCCTGGATAAATGCCGGCGTTATTTCCTTCAATGTTTTCAAGCACAAGTCAATAAAATCAGCCCGCGTCATGCTCTTGCTTTTAACATTTTTTAATTTTTCAATCAGTCTCTCCGTCGGCAAACCATTATCATCTGTTCCGAACGGATAAAATACTTCAAATCCCCGCATCCGCTTATACCGCGCAATAAAATCTTCCTGCGAATAAGAATAAGCGTGCCCGATGTGCATCTCTCCGGAAACAGTCGGCGGCGGCGTGTCAATCGAATAAATCTTTTTCCCCGTCTTCGGATTAAACTTAAAAATTTTCTCTTTCTCCCAGTATTCCGCCCATTTCTTCTCAATTGATTTCAAATCCAAGTCTGCCATTATTTGTTCTCCTGTTTCATCTCTTTATAATCTCTCATGCACTTAATTAATATTTCTTTTTTTAAAATAAAATACGGAAAACTGTTTCTCAGTTCTGAAGAATATCCTTTAGGAGTCATAGCAGTTAAAATCTCTTTACCTTTCTTTTTTATAAGATTCAAAGCAGGCACAAAATCTGCATCGCCAGAAACTAAAACGCATGTATCACATTTGTCCTCGATAACAGAAAGATTAATCATGTCTATGGCAATCCAAACATCAATTCCCTTTTCTTTTTTCTTAATATCCGCTAAATCAAGAAAGGCTGCTTCAACTAAGGGTTTGCAAACAGCACATAAGTCTAAATCGTCAAGCGCGTCTTGTTTCTTTTTTAAACTTTCTTTATTTGATAGTCTTTGTAATTTTCTTGTTATAAGTTTAACTCCTTTTTTTTCTAAACCTCCTAAAAAATTCCTGTGCCTTTTATACATTAATTCGCCATCAGCTAAACTTGGCATAGACGCATACCATCTTACCTCGACAATTTCTAAATCAAATCGCTCAGCAATTAAATCTTTGAATAATTTTATGTCTATGTCGCTTGGTTTAAAATAATTCTTAACATTATGATACCAGTTGTTTGCATCAAAAAAAATAATTGCTTTAGCACTCATAAAACCCTCCAGAAAAAAGAGAATGAAGCCCGGCATGTCCGAAGGAGATACCGGGGACTTAAAGTATTATTAATAGAATCGTTAATTATATAAACATTTCTGTTATTCAAAATTTCCGCCATCTTTATTTCAAGAAACACAGGATTTTAAATTTTGGTGTTTAGGGTTAAAAGCAGAAAAATTTTCAAATTCCCAGAAAATTTATAAGCCTGATTAAATCCCAGAAAATATGGAACTATCTATTGGTTTCCTCGCATCTCATAACGGTTCAAATGTTAGAGCAATTCTTGAAAATATTAAATCAGGCAGGCTTGAAGCAAAAGCATCTGTCATAATAACAAACAATACAACAGCCGGCGTTATCCAAATAGCAGACGAATACTCAATTCCTTCATATTGTTTTAATAAAAATAATTCACAAGACCCTTGGCAGAAAGTATTAAATAAATTGAAAGAACACAAAGTTAATCTTGGAGTTCTTGCAGGATTCATGAAGGAAGTTCCACAATTTGTTTTATCGGCTTTCTCTCCGAACTATTTTTTAAATATTCATCCCGCATTGCTCCCAAAATACGCTGGACTTTATGGAATAGATGTTCATAGAGCAGTAATTCAAAGTAGAGATAAAGAATCGGGAGCAACAGTGCACATTGTAAATGAAGAATATGACAGAGGAAAAATTCTCACGCAATTAAAAGTCCCGAGATACAATACAGACACTCCGGAAACTCTCGCAGCCCGCGTTCTAGCAGCAGAACATATTTTATATTCTTATACCTTAGCAGAAATACAAAAAGGAAGGATAATCTTATGAACAAAAAACAATACTTCCTAAAAATTTTCAAAGCAGCAGAAAAAAAATACTCTAACTCCTCAAAAAGATTAGCAGCAGAAGGATGGTTTTTAGATTGGCAAGTCCTCATATCAACAATAATGTCAGCCCAAAGCAGAGACGAAACAACAATTCCTATTGCAGAATCTCTTTTCAAAAAATATCCTTCCCTCGAATCTCTTGCAAAAGCTCATTACCCCGAAGTTCTAAATCTCCTAAACTCAATGAATTACAATAAAACAAAATCAAAAAACATTATCGCGGCAGCGCAATACTTAACAAAAAATCACAACGGAAAAGTTCCCGATACAATATATTCTCTAATTAAAATTCCCGGCGTCGGCAGAAAAACTGCAAATCTTATCTTGTCAGAAGTTCACAACCAAGATACAATTACCGTCGACACGCACGTTCACAGAATCTCTAATGTTATCGGTTTAGTAAAAACAAAAAATCCCGGGCAGACAGAAATCGAACTAAAAAAAATCGCACCAAAAGAATACTGGAGAAAAATAAACAAACTCTTCGTCCTCTGGGGCAAAAATGTTTCTGGAAAAGATAAAAATAAACTATTGAATAAATTAAATGAATAACCTTTAAGCATTTATCATAAAATATTCTTCACACTAATTATCTTCTAAAAATTTCTCAATAATATCCTCTAACAGCTCCAAAACTATTAAAAACCCTGGAATCTCCAAATTAACATGGCACAACAACAAATACACATGCCCGGCGTTTTCGGCGGACTCATGCGTTACGACGAAGAATACAAATCAAGATTCATGATTTCGCCGGCAGCAGTCATCGGATTCGTAATCGGAATTCTTGCTTTAGTTCTAATCCTGAAAATTTTCTGGCCCATTGCAATTTAATAATTTATCTTCCAAAAAATATAAATAACCTCCCTTCTAAAAACTAAAATGCTACCCGGACTCGGCGGATTCAACCCAAAAAAAATGCAGGGACTGATGAAACAAATGGGAATCTCCCAAGAAGAAATCCCCGCAGAAAGAGTAATAATCGAAAAAGAAGACAATTCAAAAATAATAATCCAAAATCCGAGCGTGACGAGAATAAAAATGCAGGGGCAGGAATCTTTCCAAATCACCGGCGACGCAACAGAAGAGACAAATATCTCAGAAGAAGATATAAAATTAGTAATGGAAAAAGCAAATTGTTCTGAGTCAGAAGCAAAAGAAGCATTAGAATCCAGCAACGGAGACATCGCAGAAGCGATTTTAAAACTCTCTGAATAATCTCAACGACGTAAAAAATTTAATCACCAAATCTTCATACCACTTTCCAATACGCTTTCTTTATCGTGCAATTCACTTGAACAGGTAACGTTTCAGAAATATATTCAAAAGATCCAACGTCCCCCCCATTAACTCTTAAATTATTATCAGCATCGACAGGAACATTTAAAGGAAAAACTTTATTTAGCAAAACAGAAGATACAAAAGGATATCCAAAATACTTGCTGCTGGAATCAAGAAATATTCCAAAATCTCCAGTCGTATAATTCTCCCCGGGCGTATAAGCTGTTGCTGTTTCTGTGATGTTATAATGATTTGAATTAAAAAGCACGTCCGCTGTCTCTGTCCAGCTGTCTCCTTGATTAGACCTAAATTCCTGAAATGCGTTTCCTATGAATGAAGAATTTGATGCTCTAAATCTGCCAGTTGTTGACTCATCGTGCATAGCAAAAAAAGAAGGTATGTTCGCAGGCCCAATGACTGTTGTGTGCCATACCAAAAAATGATCAAATTCTCCACTAAGGCTTGCGCCCATAGAGTCTGTTAAATCAGCATGCGTGCCTCGGAACGGACCGCGCATTTCAATAAACAAATTTACAAATGCATTGTTTTTTGATAATACAGACACTCTCCCAAATATTCCCTGATAATGCAAATCTCTCGCCTGAAAATTATAAACTATCCAGTTTTGCATCCCCTCTAGGTCGTTATAGGAAGGAGACTGCCATGCATCTGAATGCTCGCCAGTTGATCCCGGATCCAATCCAGAAATATTTGCATTGATAATAAAAGGAACAGCTGAAAACGCGTCCCCGCCGATATGTTCGACTCTTACATTTCTGCTTAATCGCACAGATCCATAAATAGGATATTGTATGTCATAAAAGTAAGAATTTGTGTAATATTTAGGTCCAACATTTAATCCAATCGGTGAACTTCCAGGAGTCTGCCATCCAGAACCAATAATATCCGAATCATCTATCCAAAGATTCATAGCCCCTGTAAAAACCGATGTAGGATTTATCGCGTACCCTCCTTGCCCATAGCTCTTCAAACTAATCCCTTCTATTTTTAACAAATTAATCTTTGGAGTGCCTGCGCTTTGATTGATAATGGTATTTTCTCTCGTCCCGCCTGCGGAAGGTTTGATTGTAATCCACTCGTTAACGCCTGAAAAATTATATTCAAATCCTCCGTTTGTCATTCTATGACCTCCGGGAAATAAATAAACAATCCCGCCATCGACATTATTTCCAAATCCATTAATATTTCTCCATCCCATTATGGAGTCAAGAGCCTTTCCAATTGTAAGATAAGGTCGCGTCGGATCGTTTAGTAATCCAGTAGAATCACTTCCATTCACAGCAACCCACGCTTCAACTTGAACTAAACTTCCAAGCGGATTCACAGTAAACTTCAATTCGTCAAGTCCAAGATTTCCTCCGCCAGTATTCTTATCTCTCACTCCCCCATCTCTCCCATAAACAACCGCCTCAACATTTATCACTCCGTCAGAAGAAAATTCCGAAGCAGACAAAGGCACCCAATATTCCCAAACACCTGTCTGCGGATTCAAGCTCATTTCCGTCGCTGTTTTAATTCCCCCGGAATATCCCTGCCCCGAAATTAAAAATTCAACTCTGTCAATTCCTTCCTTAGAAAACGCAACAACTCCCAAATTCAAAGTCTCTCCAAAATTTATTCTCTGATACAGAACAACATCCCAGCGCGCAATCGGCGTTAAACCCGCAGCGCTCACAAAATTCAAACTAATCAGAATAAAAACAAAGATCAGAAAAATCAAAACAAAATATTTTTTAGTTTTATTAAAATAATTTTTATGTTTTTTTATAGTCCTCTTTTTCATCTAACATAATATTAACACAGATTATTAAACTTTCTTCTTGTCTATTTGATTTATTGTCTGATAAGACTCTCGCTTCAAAAATTGCAAGCAAAGCATGCTGCAAATTCTCTAATTTAACCTACAAACCAAAAAGAAACATATATAAATAACCCCTCCTTAGTAGTCGTTAGCAAATTTTACATTAAATGCATTTATGGAAGAAATAATAAAAGAGAAAATAAGCGCGGACCACCTATTGTATGTCAGTTTAAAGTATACAAAAACCTGCGATGTAATCATAAATCTCCTCTCCCGCTGGAAAAATATGATTGACAAAGGCATGGACAAGTTAGTAGAAAAAGCAAAAAAAGAAAAAAAATGGAAGCCAATACCAGACGCTCCGAGAGCCAAGCAAGTCCAGTTAAAGCAAATTTATACAAACAAGCCGGAGATATCTGAAACATTAAAGCTCTACGAACTTTTCAGGGATTTGGACAAATGCGACAAAATCCGCGAAAACGAATTCAGAAAAGGAGTGAATCTAAAGGTAATCTACAGGGGCGAAACAATCAACATAAATCTGGACAAGCTAAAAGAATACGCCGCAATACTAGAAAAGTTTATAAGCGCACTCAGATAACTTTCTTTACTAAATAAAAACACATTAAGTGTACAATGAGTCGGATAATAACAATAACATCTGGAAAAGGTGGCGTCGGAAAAACTACAACTTCCATTAATCTTGCAGCCGCATTAAATTTCTTCGGAAAAGACGTGATAATCGTAGACGCAAATCTCACAACTCCAAATGTCGGACTGCATTTAGGCGCCCCGATTGTCCCCGTTTCTCTGAATCACGTTCTGCTTGGAAAAGCAAAAGTTTCTGACGCGATTTACGAGCACGAGTCAGGCACTAAAATAATTCCTTCTTCGCTTTCAATCGGCGAGCTAAAAAGACTAGACCACAGCAAGCTGAAAGATTTATCAAAAAAATTAAGAAAAGTTGCAGACTACGTGATTTACGATTCCTCGGCAGGGCTTGGAGATGAAGCAACAGCAGCGATAGAGTCAGCAGATGAAATTATAATCGTAACAAACCCGGAAATACCGGCGGTTACAGACGCGCTAAAAACAGCAAAACTAGCAGAACAGCTCGGCAAAGAAATCAAGGGAGTTATAGTAACAAGGGTAAGAAACAACAGCACAGAAATGCCGATAGCTAACATACAAGATATGCTGGAACTCCCAATCTTAGGAATAGTTCCCGAAGACGAAAATATCCAGATGTCTGTTGTCATGAAAGACGCAATTATACACACCCACCCAAAATCAAAAGCAGCAAGAGCATACAAAAAAATCGCAGCGAAAATATCTGGCGTGGATTACAAGGATAAAGTTTCTTTCTTTGACATGCTTCTCGGAAGATATTAATTGATAAACTTAAGAAAATTATAAGGAATTCCAAAATGCATTAAAGAATTTTCTTTGTTTTTCTTTCCTAAATCTAGAAATACCTCTTCACCTTCTTCAGCAAATGCTCCAAAATCTTAGTAATCCTAGAACGGTTTTTCCACCCGGCGTAATTAAACCCCTCGCTGAATTTCAAAGTATTCTCAAAATATCTTTCCAAAAGATCAATTACTGTCTCGTCAGTTCCAAAAAGATTAAGTTCGTACTGATGCAAAAAACTCCTGTAATCTACGTTCGAAGAGCCCAGCAAGAAAAAAGCATTATCCACAATCAAAAGTTTTGAATGCAAATTTCTCGGATAAAAACATTTGATATTGACTCCGGATAAAAATAACTTTCCAAGATAAACATCCCTCAGCACATCAGCTGTCCTGACATCAGAACGTTTTGGAATAATCAGCGTGACTTTAACTCCGCGCCTGACAGCGTCGGATAACGCCCGTATCACAGACTGCGACGGCACAAAATACGGCGTAACAATTGAAATCTCTTTTCTAGCCCGATTCAGCAATTCAACATATTTTTTATGAGTGTCTCTTCGAGGATGCGCGGGAACGTCAAGTAATATTTCAAAACCTTTGTGAATTATCGTGTTCAGTCTTTTCGCCCCGAAAGCACCGTAATTGTTCCAGCTGTGCAAAAACGATTTCCTAAACGCGTAAGCCATCCTTCCCCCAATTCTCAAAACAAGTTCTCTCCACTCCAGGCAGGACGCCGTAATATTCATAGAGCCAATGTAACTAACCTGCCCGTCAATCAACAATAATTTCCTGTGGTTTCTTTCATGATTTTTCTTGAACATTCTTGTGAAATATCTCATTTCCCGAAAATATCTGACTTCTCCTCCGCTCGCAATCAGTCTCCTAAAAAATCTCTTGTCAGCAGAACTCCCCCACCCGTCAAGCAATAATTTTACTTTAACGCCCTCCTTGGCCTTCTTCGTCAAAATCTCGCGGAACTCTTTTCCGACTTTATCTCTGCTGTAAATATAAGTTTCTAAGTAAACAAATCTCTTCGCCTTTCTTATGTCGCGAATCATCTCCCTGTAAATTTTCTTGGGATTGCTAAAAATAGTGTATCTCTTCCGCATTTTAGCTAACCTTGCTGCCGGCTTCTAAATCTCCGTCGGTAATCAAAATTTTAACCTCGCTCTTGTCAGAATTCGAAGCAGCAAGAATCATTCCGTTGCTTTCCACCCCTCGCAAATTCGCAGGTTCTAAGTTAACAATAAAAACCGCTTTCTTCCCTTCTAACTCATCAGCAGAATAATGATTCCTTAAACCAGCAACAATCGTCCTCTCCCCAATCTCCTCGCCAAAATCAACTCTCAAAACCAACAGCTTAGAAGCATTAGGGTGCTCCTCCACAGAAATTATTTCTCCAACTCTTAAATCTAATTTCTCAAAATTTTCTATTGTAATTTTCTCGTCTGTCACTCCAAATCAATAAAAAGTCAGTTTATAATTTTTTCTAATACTTCTAATAAAATGGAATCTTCTAATCATCACAAAATTTAGTTCGGCACGCTAAATTCGCGGAGCGAATTTTACCGATAAGACTTGCCAGCAACTAAAATTGGCAAGTCCAATTGCGTGCCGAAACGCATATAATTTATATACTAATAATTATCATAAATTCATCGGTCTAATCTCTGCCTAGATGTTTAAACCTCTTCTTCACAAACAATTAATTCATTGATTTAACTATAAAATAATTCTTCCAGTGTTTGTTTTGTCAATTCTAAAGATTCATCGCAAAAATTCTTAAGATTTCTAGAAGAACTATTTTTGAAATAAACATTTTTTACAAGTTTATTTTTCTTTTTCACCGAACGAACAGCAGGTACAAAGTCGCCATCACCAGAAACAAGAATAGCAATATCAAAATTATTGTCACAGGCGTTTTCAACCATATCAACAGCCATGTTTATATCATCTTCCTTTATTATGTAATAAAACTTATTTGTTCCAGTTATGCTCCGTTTAAGTAATTTGCATAAAACCAGATGAAAGTTCGGAATTTGCTTCAATTTTTCAAAAAACTCTTTTTGACTTTCATATTTCTTTGAATTATGCTCTTTGTCTAATAAAGCATTGTAATAATAAATTGCTGTAACTTTTTCTTTCCCTGCTAAAAATTGAGCAAATTTTGCAAAATCAAAATTCTTCAAACTTTTGTTCTTTCCAAATAACTTTCTTAAACCAAAATAAAAATTATTACCGTCTATAAAAACAGCAACTCTTTTCATATTAAAAATGCCCATCCCTTGACAAGCAAGGATGAGCGTATATGATTATTACAGAAAATTCAAGTTTTTAATTCTTTCGGCAAAAGGATTTTGTGCTAACAACTCTCCAATATAAAATTAATTCACCAATCCCTCTGAATTCTTATTCTGCTGATTGCCTTCACAAACAATTAATTCACAACCCTTCAAGGATTTTTCTTCCCGATAATTATCTCCCAGTCCCGACTAATTGAAAAAAATAAAAATGAATTAAAAAAATAAATTAAATTAAATTTAAGCGTTGATTTTACCAGAAATTGTTCCAGTAGAAACTTTTGCTAGCGTACCTGCGCCACTCGTGTACGTTACTGTAATATCAGCATCAAAAGTTTTACCTGCAACTAAATCTGCGCTGCTTGTACAGTCTAAAAAGAGCGTTACTCCAGAGTTCCAAGTATATGGGTAAGCCACAGTTGCTCCTCCTTGGGTAGCTGACAAAACAGGAGTACAAGTTCCTCCAGAAGGATTGTTTATAGTCGCTGTTGGTGCTGCCGCAAGACTTAATGATTCTGCTCCGCTGTTTCTTAGTTCTATTCTAGCTATCTCATTCGAGGCAGTAATCGCTTGTGATACTGCAGTAAACGGCGGACTAAAAATACTTGCCTGCCCTACAAGATTCCCAGGTCTAAAGTAAATCGCAATCACTCCGATAACAATTATCGCAGCCAAAATAGCCCAGCCATAAGTCATCAAAAACTCCATAGCTGCTTGTCCTTTCTTTTTCATATTTTTACCTCCTTTTTGTCTTTATTAAAAATCTCTTTAATTATCCAAAGATTAAAACAAAGAACTTTATAAACATTACTCTCCTCTGTTTAAAATGAAAAAACTAATTATTGTAGTAATAATTTTCGCATTAGCAATGATTTCTTTTCTGATTTACAGCATCTCCAAATCTCCAAATGAAAATTTAACCTCGTCGGCAATTTCAAAAACTGAAAAAGAATCAGAACAAAATCCCTCGCAAAATACGCAGTCTTCTGACACAACTTCTTCATCTCCAGCAAGTTCAGGCGGTGGCGGCGGTGGCGGCGGAGGAGAAAGTGGAGGAAGTGATGGAGGAAGTAGCGGAGGAAGTAGTAGTAGCGGCGGAATCAGCGCAGCAGCAATTTCTCCAACATGCACAACAGAACAAATCTCTTACTCTCTCTACAAATTCAACAAAATCCAAACCTGTCTTAATTACCAAGACGGAATTTGCACAGAAAAAAAAGTAGTCTGCTCTGTAAATGCGCAAAATCTCGATTACACAACCTCCGGAATGTTTCAAGTTAATTTCATCCTAAAAGAAATTTCAACACAACAAATCATTCAGCAAGAATCTCTTCAAGCAGCACTAAGCCCTGGACAAGAAACAGAATTCAAAAAAACATTCGAAATCACAAGCCCAGACGCAGAAAAAGAATTAACCTGCGACATCTTCACAGAAAAAGTTCCAACAAAAACCGTCTGCTAATTCATTCCAGCCATTATCATAAATTATCAATCCCTTGACAAATCTCGTTAATCAGCGATTTTCGGAAATTGCTCTGTTCACAAGTTAGTCATTATCATTAGTAAAAATTCTCGGAAATTGCTCGGCGCGCTCTCCAAATTCACGAAGTGAATTTGGTTAATGATAAGACGCACAACCGAATAAAATTGTGCGTCCAAATGCGCGCCGAGAAGAACAATTTCTCGATTCTATCCAGATAATTATCTCCCTAAAAATCTCAACCTATCTAAACCCCCAGAAAAATTAAGCGCAACTAGCCTGATAAATCCCCGTATGCAAAGGATCATCCAGTCTAAACCACGACGGCAAACCCGAATCAACAACGCAGCTGGCAGGATTTTCATTCGAAAAGTAAATATAATCAACAATAGACTTTCCCGGCTTTGCAGCAATCCCCTTCTGCGACAGCTCCTGCAAGTTAACTAAAGACTCAACTCCGTTTGCGTCTGCAGAAAAATCTCCCTGCAATCTGTCAAGAAAACTCGACCCGCGATTTGGAGAAGCAATGTAATACGAATGATACACGTGCTCAATCAAAACACCATTATCCGCAAAATTAGTGTCGTTCGCCTGAACCATCTTGTGCAAAACTTGTCCATTCGTCCCGATAACATAAATCGGATCGTCAAATTCCGAAATAGGAATATACGCGTCGAAAACAGAATTTTTATTCCAGCCGACCAATCCGCTGTAATCTTCAATAACCAAAGTAGCGTTCAATCGAACCCTGACGTTCCACGGGTCCGCTTGCGAAATCTCAACGCTGGCATTGAACAAGCTAAGATTTGCATTAATCTTCGTCGCTTTCTCTCTCAGCTTTTCTTCTATCTTAGAAAAATTAGCATCTCTCATCAGCTCTTCTTTCTGCCCCCCCAAAGTCCCGTAAAAAAACAGTTCATTAAACTTTCCATTTAAGTTAGTAATATAGCTCTCCCCCTCAAAAATTTCCCTCTCAAAAATAAATATGCTCCTAAAACCTGCAGTGTATAAATGCCTCGGCAAATCCTCTTCAACTGCAAAAACAAAATTATTCATCGTCTTGATTCTTCTCTCGACAGTTTTCCTTTCGTCGCGTCCCGGAATAAAAATAAAAGACAAAACAAAAATAGAAATAATCACAATTGCCAGCAAAGTAAAAAACATTCCGCGCTTGTTTAATACCATAATCTCGCCTTTTTTGTTTAATGCCCTAGTCTCGCCTTTTTTGTTTAATACCATAATCTCGCCTCCACCTCAATTGACCATGGAATCGGAATTCCTTCAACTTCATCCAGAAAAACATTTAAGTCTCCTGCTCCAAAAGCGACATCAACTTTCCCGTCGGCATTTAAATCAAGCTGCTGCAAAAGCCCCATCACAGCAATCTGATACGCGTCATTAGGATTAGAAATTTTCTGCTCCGTGTCGTTATAAACGCATTTCTCAGTTCCCGTATAGGAAGAAGGTATCGCAACAGAAGAAACAACACCGTCGAACTGAACATCCCAGAGGCATCCGTTTGCCGTCACCATAATGTCAGAAAACACAGAAACATTTCTCACAAGAGTGTAAATAATTTTATTTGAAACAGAACCAGAAAAATTGCTGGTGATGTTTAGCGCCGTAGTAAGATTAACATAATTTGTTCCGGGCGTAACAAGCGAAACAGGCGAGTTATAAGTGTACGGATCGCCCAGCATAATATAATTTGTTCCGTAATCGCTCAGTTTGTATATTTTATTTCCATTCACTTCAACATAATCAGTCCATCTCGGTCCGGAATAAGAAACAACATTCATATCAAGTACCTGGCTTCCGGCAGGAACATTAAAACTTCCCGAATAAGCGTCACTAAAACTATTTTCCGAAGTGATGTACAGTCCAAACGGAGCAGCTGTCTTGGCATAATCAAATTCTATGTAAGAGTCCGGGAAAAGTTTCATTCTGATATTTCCAAGAACTCCGACTGTCTGCCCGACATAAAAAGTGCTTAGAAGATTAGCCATCTGGATATAAGCGTCTGTTAGCTTTGATGCACTCGCATAAATATACGTCCCGTTGCCGCACTGCGCAATTGCCTGCAAAGTTGCCTCATCAATAGTAGTCGTTGGTCCAAATCCTATTACATGCACTTGAATGCCATTATTTTCCCACGCATTGCAGGCAGAATTAATAGCATCCTGCTTTGCATCGCCGCTGACGCATGCGGTGTTCGCCTTGCCGTCGCTCATTAGCACAATAGACCTATATCTCGAAGGAGAAGACTGCACAAGAAGTTTCTCGACAGCCTTATCAATGCCGCAACAAGTACATGAGCCCTCGCCGCCTTTCCAAGAATAAACAGTATTATTCAACGAGACAATATCTGTAGAAAGATCGTGCTGTTGAGTTGCATCCTCGGCATCTTTGCTAAATCCAATTAATCCAAGCTTGCTTCCAGAAATATTCAAAATAGAATAAATAAACATCTCATTTCCTTCTTGAACAAGATCTAACACCTTTTTTCCAACCGCAGGAACATTCTGATTCATACTTCCTGAAAGTTCAGCAGCAGAAAAAACATCAATCGCCCGATTTTCTCCTCCAAACGACTCTCTCAAGCCAAGCCTTATAGGAACAGTTTTTCTGGAGAGAAAATTATAATCCAATTTCGAATCAAGTTCTGCATCAGTTATTGTTATGTTTTCTTCGCCAAGCGTAGCCCTGTCAAAAACAGTTACATTTCCGATATTCAAAAATACATCGATATCTGAACAATTCAGATGCAGATTCACTTTCATTCCATCCAAATTCCCTGGAACGTAAAACCCGTCATAAACATTAACAGCTCCCTCAACCCCCGGAAAATGATATTTATCCGGTTGCTCATACTCAACATCGCTCTTGTATCCTATCTTAAAAAAACCGCCGGCAATATACAAATTATTTCCGATTAATTTAATTTCATTCGAACCCGTATGAAAATTCGTTGCAGGAATAGCATATCTCGAAGGAGTAAACTCTGAAGTGGATTTATTATAGCTCCCCGAATCAATCCCATTAATAAATAATTCAAAATCCTTGTTGATTGCTATCTCCATCTCAGCAGAACTAATCACTCCTTCATAATCAATTTTAAAAGAAAGATTTCCGTCGCCGGCATATCCTCCAAAATAATAATACCTCTGGCTGTAATTGCTCGCCAAACCAGCCCGCGCAGCAAAACCAGTCGCGTCCTGTCCAGACTTCAGCCCTGAAATTATATGCCTCGCAGTTTCAACTCTCTCTGCTTCCTCAAACGAAGAAGTATTATGGGAATAAATTAAAGCGTCGTTGTACCAAATTCCAAAATTTTCATTTCCAAAATCCAATTCGCTCATAACATTTTGCGTAAAGGATTTGGCTGTGGCAATGTCGTTGAGAGAAAATTCCCCTATCTGTTCTAGCAAGCTGTAATTCGTGTTGTTTATCACGTGACTGTTGATCAGCGCCTGGGCATAACTGTTTTCTATCTCTCCAACTTTCAAAGAGGAAAGCAAGTTCAAGACATCGTAATGAACCTCTGAAGTAGGTTTTATCTCGGCAAAAATCGGATAAAAAACAATCAAGACTAAAAATATCAGTATCAAAGCTATCAAAGCGTCCGTGCTGAAAAAAACCCCTTTTCTAAATTTCACCATCTTAAATTTAATCAGACAAATATATACTTAATGTTATCGGCTCGCCCTTATACGAGCTAAGTCTTATTACTTTTACCAAATTCTCTGAACTAAAATCAACATTTCCAATTTGCTGAACCTGCGCCCCGCCAACATCCAAAGATTCTGAAAAATTTAATAAATAATCGTGCCGGACATTAAACAACGTCTTCGTCCTGCCGTAATCCGAACCAGCAAGAGCAGCAAACCTCGCCAGCTTCGTCTCGTTTATCTTGTCGTCGCTGACTATTCCGATTCTCAAAACATTATCAGAAGTCCAGTCCAAAGGGCTTCCCTCAGAAAGCAGATTGTCTCCAATCAGCTGCCCCTCATACTGCATCTCCTGAAAATTCTCTTCGTTATCCGTAGGATAATTCACCGCAAAAAAATAAAAAGAGACAATTGCGACAGTAAAAATAACAAATCCGATAGTCAAGTCAAATCCCCATGCTTGGGCTTTCGTACTCGAAAGCGCTTTGGGGCTGTACTCAGCACCTTGTGCTTTTTTTAATTTCATAGCTACCCCCTAACCGCACTCTTTCCAATAATAATTCCCCTTTTTCCAATTTCAAAATTATAAAGACTTGACGAATGTTTTGTTCCCCGCATCTTCACAACTTCAATTCGTCTTTGTCTCTCGTTCTTATTCCTGATATAATAAAGCAAAATTATTGAATCAGCTTCAAACTCCATAGTCCCCGAAGTCAGCCCCTTGCCTTCGACATTCTCGTCCAGCGTAAGCAAAGAAGTGCAGTCCCAATCTCTAATCATTCCGAAAAGTTCCAAGGCAGCTTCTCTCTTGGCTAATTCTCCCTCGAACAATAATTCAAAAGAAGTTATGCTGTCTATGACCATTCTTGAAATTTTTTTCTTAAGAATAACACTCTCGATAGTCCCGCCGCCCTCTTCAAGCATTGTCTTGACCTTGTGCGGGGAATATTCCAAGAAAGTAAAAAGCCCCTTCTTTTCATAATCCGCCAAATCCCATCCAAAATCTTTCATGTTTTCAAAAAATTGCTCTTTCTTTTCCTCAAAAGTCACGTACAATCCTTTCTCTCCTTTTTTCATTCCTTCAACCAAAAAATGCGTGGCGAAAATTGTCTTCCCTGCGCCAGAACCGCCGACGACAAGATTCGTAGAATTTTTTTCAAATCCTCCGCCGATAAGCCCGTCAAAATTATAAATTCCCGTGACAACTCTGTCCGACTCCTTTCTCCTAAAAAAATTTTTCTTCAAATGTCTCTTGCCCAAAATCTTCTTCGCGTGCCTCTTCTTCGCAATCTTCCTAGCTCTCCGCCCCCCAATCTTTTTTGTAACCTTCTTCGCAATCTTCTTAGCAGCTTTTTTCTTCAGCGCGTTGCTATTTTTTTTCTTTCCTCTTTTTACCATCGTTATCAAAACCAAATAGTCTATAAAAACTTAACGAATACATTTCTGATAATTATTCCCTTCCAAAAAAATTAGTTCGCCACGCGAATTTCGCAGAGTTGATGCGTCGCCAAATTCGCGGAGCGAATTTTACCGATAAGACTCGCGATTGTCAGCGAAGCAATTACTCGGTGCGCACCAGCGAACGGAGTGAGCTGTTAACAATAAGACTTGCCAGTCGCAAAAATTGGCAAGTCCAAATGCGTCACGCAGCGATATAATTTATATACTAAAAATTAGTAAGCCCGATTGCGTCCAGAAACAAATATAATTTATTTACTAATAACTATCCTACCCGAAAACCCCCGAGAAATATCTCAATAAAATAACCCTCGAAATAAAATAAATCACCAATCCAATCGCTATCATCGGAATAATAAATTTAACTCCTTCCTTCTCTTCTCCTTTATTCACTAATCCCAAAACAAAAGAAGCCAGTATATCTGTGACTACCATAAATAAAATTGAAAAGTAAACAACAAAATTCAAAGAAATAGTAACGTTCGTCAGGGTAAAAGGCAGACTAACGTTCATTCCATCCGAAGGAAGGCTGCTCAGCATATTCGTCAAAATCTCAACCAAAACCGACGACAAACCAAACAAAAGCGGCGCCCCGAATGCAACAGCAAAGAAAATAAAAATAACATACATCAAAACATTTGAAGCAGCTCTCTTCTCGACAAAATTCCTCTCCCGCATATTTGTAGCAGTCTCTTCAAGCAGCACAGATAAATTCCCGCCCGCGCCCATTCCAGAAGTTATAAGCATTATTATTTTTTTAATTTTTTCAGAATTAATTCTTACAGCCATATCGCTTAGAGCAAGATTTACTTTTTTGCCGGTGACAATATCTTTGCCAACTCTTACAATCTGCTTGTCCAAGGGAGCGAATTCCTCCCTCGAACTCAACAGCATCGCCTGGTCAATCGTCATTCCCGCCCGAAGATTCGACGCCATAAGCGAAATAAAATCAGGAAAAACTTCTTCCATTTTCTTAATGTCTTCAGAAATTTTAAGCTTCTTCTTTACGAACTCATAAAACTCAAATAATCCAAACATCAGGATAAAAGCCGCGCCAATATTCAGCAGATTTTTCGTGAAATAAAAAACACCCTCCCAAATTAAAACAGCTAGAACAAACAGCAGAAGATATTTCCAGTTTAGTTTCTTTTTTTCCTCTTTCGGATAAACCACATCCTCTTTTTTTATGTCAATAAATAATTCCTGGGGCTCGGGCTTTTTGCTAAAAATTTCCCCCGCGCTCGAGGTTTTTTCTTTTTGGAAATCTTTGTGATGTTCTTTATGAATATCTTTGTGCTGAATATGTTTTGTTTCAATTACTTTTTTATGAACTTCCTGATGATGTTCTTTATGAATATCTTTGTGTTGAAAATCTTTGTGATGTTCTTTATGATGAACCTGCTTTGTTTCAGTTTTCTTCTCTCCGTGATGCTCTCCGTGATGAATTATTTTTTTGTGTTTCATAACAAGCTAGGCCTCATAGATTTAATAACTCCCAAAAACATAATCTGCGCCAGAACAACCCCGACAAACAGCGCCACAAACATCGCCATCGTCGTCATTTTGCTCAAATTAACCAAAGACGAAATAATCGTCAGAAAGGTAATCGCTAAAGCCGGAAGAATAACAGTCAAAAGCATGTAAAACATTATGCTCGGATTCAGCTTGTTTCCATAATTTTGTATCTGAATTAGCTGCTCCTCATTCAGGGATTTAATGCTGTCTCTTATGACAATTGAAATATCACTGCCAGCCCTCATGCCGTTGCTAATCTGCCAAAGCGCCCGCCTGAAAAATACCGACGGATTTTTCTCGCCAATCTCATCCAGAACTTCTGTTTCAGGAACACCGGCGTTTATCCTTCTGACTATTTTTTTAAATTCCAAGCTCAACTCTCCGTACTCCGAAGCAGAAATATTTACCAAAATGCTGAACAAAGGCACGCCTGAAGTCAGCTGCACAAGCACGTCCTGCAAAGCCGGAATAATATTTTTCTCTATTTCTCTCTGTTTTCTGGTAACATAAACTCTCGGATAAGACATTCTGCTGAAAAAAACAAAACCTCCAAAAACAAAAGAAAGCCCCAGCGCCCAAAGAATTGCGTAATTAATCTTCATAAAAACCAAAACAGTTGAAGAAACCAGCAAAATTAAAAAAAAAGAAAATACAAAACCGCTGACGCAAATAGCCAAATATTCCTCTCCGCTTATTTCTACGTCAGACTTCTCTAGATTTTCCCTTAATTCCTTTCCTATGCCTCGCCCTACATATTTTCTGAAAAGAACAGAACGTTTTTTTAACTTGTCAATATCCGCGAATGAAAATGGAACTTTAAATTTCATTTTAATACAGCTTTTCTGTCTCCCCGCTGAATTGATTTTAGCAAAAAGTCTTTATTTCTGTAATAGAGATTCATTACTTTCCCAAACTCCGCAAGCCCCCGGATATTTTCCTTTACGAGCCACAAAAAAATTTTTTTTCTTTCCGCAAGTTCCTGAGCTATCTCTGTATCGCTCATTCCGGTGTTTCTTGAAACATCCTCGAAGAATCTCGAACTCGCACCGTGCTTGACAATCTTGTCAGTTTCAGACACCCACCTGTATAAAATATTGGAAGACGCGCTTCCTTTGTCAGCTTCAAACTCTGCAATCTGCGAAACTCTTCTTATTCCTTTTCTTCTGTCTCTAAACATAACAACATTTAGATTAACTGCCTTCAGCAGGTTCGGCGGAACATTCAAAGGAGGATTAACCAATCTCGAAATTGTTTCTGCAGACGTATCAGCGTGCACAGTCGCGTAAACAGAATGTCCTGTATGCATTGCTTCAAACAAAACCATGGCTTCCTGTTGTCGTCGCATTTCTCCCAGAATAACTCTGTCAGGCCTCATTCTCAGGCAGTTAACCAGCAAGTCAAGCATGCTGACTTCTCCTTTTCCCTCGGGATTCGGCGTTCTCGTCACTAGCGGAGTCCAGTACAAAAATTCAGGCAGCATTAATTCTCTGGTGTCCTCGATGCTGATTATTCTTTGGTTCGGAGGGATAAACGGCATGCAGGCATTAAGAAAAGAGGTCTTTCCAGAACCAGTTCCGCCTGAAATTAAAATATTCATTTCATATTCAATTGCCAGCCAAAGCAGGCACGCGACGTCAATGTCGCAGGTTTTGTTGTTGATAAAATCCACAATTGTAAACGGATCTCTTGCAAATTTTCTTATCGTGATTGTGTTTCCTTTCGTATCAACCGGATAAAGCACAGCGTTAATTCTGTCTCCTGTAATCAAATGAGCGTCAAGCAGCGGATTCAAAATCGTAATCTGTTTCCCGACTCTTCTCGCAATAATATTTGCGTAATTAATAATATCCTCTTCTTTGTGAATAACAAGATTAGTCATCAGCCACCCGTATTTCTTGCAATAAACTCTCACCGGCTCTTTCGCCGAGGGCAAAACAATTTCTTCCAGATTGGGATCAGCAATCAAAAATTCTATCTTTCCAAGCCCGAGCATTTCTTGCATCAGCATTCCAACCAAAAAAACTTCTGTTTTTTGCTCAATGTTCGGCACTCTCTGCCTTAGAAGTTTTCTCGCATCTTCCATAAATCTTCCCTTGATTGAAAAAAATGCAGTCGGATCAGTAAGCTCTTTCATGCTGATAGTCGTAATCGTCACCAAGTCATTTCGAATATCAGTAAGCAATGCAGAAGTAACAGAACTAACTTCCGGAATATAAAGATTATAGCTGACAACCATATCTTCCTTGTCAATTTCAACAGTCACTTTCGCGCCGTCAATTTCAATGTCGTACTTCTCAATCAGTTCTTTGTTCCCCTGTTTTGAAGAAGATTTTTCTATTTTGTAATATGTTATTTTCGGCGGAGTTGCTTCCAACATCGGGGCTTTTTCTTCCTCTTTTTCCTCGTCAAACATTTTTGATGACTTCTCTTTATTCGTTTTCTCTCCAGAAGGCAATTTGTCTTGAGGCGGCAATTTTGGCAATTCTGGAAAATCTTTATTTTCTTTTCCAACTTGCTTGGAAAACGCAGGTTGCGTACTCGCATCCTCTTTTCCAACTTGCTTGGAAAACGCAGGTTGCGTACTCGCATCCTCTTTTCCAACTTGCTTGGAAAACGCAGGTTGCGTACTCGCATCCTCTTTTTGCGGCAGATTAGAAATTTCAAAAAACGGATATTTTTTTCCGAGCAGTGGTTCAGGCAAGAATTTCTTTTCATTTTCAATTTGCTTGGAAAACATAATTTGTGTGGCTTCCTTTTTTTCTTTTTCTCCAGAAAGTAATTTGTCTTTGGGCGGCAATTTTGGCAATTCTGGAAAATCTTTAGTTTGTTTTTGCGGCAAATTAGAAATTTCAAAAAACGGATATTTTTTTCCAAGCAGCGGTTCAGGCAGGAATTTCTTTTCCTTATGCACCATTATTTCAGGCAGGGAAATTTTATCATTCATTTTATTAATCTTCGGAATTTCTTGCCCGTATTTTTCAGTTCTATCTATTTCTTTCAGTCGTTTTCGCAGCAAGTCCTCTTCTCTGTCAAAATCTTCCTTTCCATATCTTGTTTTATCTTTAGATTTCACAATCATTTACTCTCCTTTAAAACTAATTCAGCATCGCCAATTCGCGGATATTCAACGCTTGCTAAACCTCCAATCTCTAAAGTTTCGCTCCACTCTTTAACCAAATCCGGATTTACGTCGAATACTTTTGCGATAACTCTAAATTCAATTCTCTTTCTGTTCTTCAGCATTTCATACAATCTGTCTAAATCAGTAGTGTATCCTTTTTTATCAGGAAGGCCTATCTCTTTCAAGTCATTAATTTCTTTATTAAAATCCTTTGTCATGCCAAGATACAAAAAGACACCGAGCAAAATAACAAAGAGCCATTCGCTCAGTACAATAATCCTTGACAAAGAAGCGCCAATCGGATAAGTTTCAAAAAGTTCTTCTGCAATCGACGTTTTTCCGACGGTAAAACCAGAAATTCCTTCGTTCGTGAATCCTGCAGTTTTACCTTCGATTAAAACAAAATGAACAGCAGTATGCAAAATAGCCACAATAGCAAGGGCTAAAAAAAACAATTTCCAAACGATTCGCTCTTTTTTCATGAATATAGCTGGTTAAGAAAGTTTAAAACTTTAACTGTCTCACTAATACTGCATGATTCGCAAAAAAAGAGGGCAAATAAGCGTAGAATATTTGATTGTTGTCTCGTTCGTGACATTCATAGTTCTGACTATTTTAGGTATTTCGCTTTTTTATTCCACTCAAATTCAGGACTCAATCAAATTCAACCAGCTGGAAAGATTCGCCAAAAAAATAATTTCTTCCGCAGAGTCAACTTTCTATTCTGGAGAGCCGTCGCGCACGACGATAAACAGCTATCTTCCGGAAGGCGTGACCCGCATTGAAGTCATAGAAAATAATTTAGTTTTTCATGTCGATTCAGCCGGCGGCACTTCTATCATTGCTTATTCAAGCAAGGTCCCGATAGAAATAAACGGCGCGATTTCAACTTCTTCAGGACTTAAAAAAATACTTATTGTTGCCGAAGACAATAAAGTAAAAATATCAGGAATCTAATGAAAAAAAAATCCCAGTCAGCGATGGAATTCATGATAATCGCAGGAGCAATGTTTCTTGCTTTCATCTCAGTGTTGCTCGTCTTCCAGCAAAATCTTTTAGTTAAATCAGAAGAAAAACAGCGGCTTGAAGTTCAGGAAATCGCTCTCGCGGTTCAGAACGAAATAAATCTCGCGATAGATTCAACAGACGGATATTACCGCAATTTCACAATTCCTGAAAAAATTATAAATCAAGATTATACAATAACAGTAAGTGAAGGACTCGTTTACATAATTACCGACGACGAAAAACACTCGATAGCCCTTCCAATTCCTCCTGTAAACGGAACAATCCAAAAAGGCCCGAATATAATTAGAAAACAAAATTCAATAATTTATCTTAATCCGTAATGTTGCTAATCTGCTAAATTCATATTCATAGCTTGGGAGCAAAATAAAAATTAAAACAGCCTTCAGCAAATCTATCAAGAGCATGTTCCCAATCACTTCGATCATCGCCGGGAATATTAAATTGCATTCTATTTGTGTAAAAACCATAAGCTGATAATTGTAAAGTATTATTTACAACCCTCTTTACCTGAGATTCGTCTTTGTAGCCTTCTACTCCGCCAAAGTTTGATAAAGCAAGGCATAACACATGAGCTGCTGCTTCTCTCGGGCCAGAGTATCCTCTAAAAATGTTAATCTTATCTAAAACTCTTCCGATTAGTCTTTCGTTTATTGAATGAATATCGCTTCCAGATTCAGAATCAACTACTGCCAAAAGAGTTTCCGGATATACAAAAGATACCATCTGATAATATGACTTATGCTGTATAAAAAGATTTATATCCAAAAAGAGAATTAAATTTTAATCTAATATCTCCTAACCTCGCAGGAATTTTCTTCCAATAATTATCTCCTAATTTCTTAATTAATCTTATCCTAAACTAACAACTCCCAGCCCAACATGAATTTTTCTTCCCGCTAATTATTCCCCAAGATTAATCTTCATTATTATTAACATAAAATACTCGGAAATTAATCGAAGATTAATTTCTCGATTCTATCTAGATAATTATCTCCTTTGTTCATTTCGGCGCACAGAAAATTCACGAAGTGAATTTTCAAACAAATTTCGAACCAGCCTTGAGCGTATCGCAAGGGGAAGTTGGTAAGAAACCGAGAAGGGTTCTTACAAAAGTCCAATTGCGTGCCGAAACGAGTTAGCGTGACGCAAATTCGCGGAGCGAATTTTAATGATGAGACTTGCCAGCAGCAAAAATTGGCAAGTCCAAATGCGTCACGCAAAGATATAATTTATATACTAAAAATTAACTCACCGTCGCCTTAATTCTCCTAACTCCCGCGCTCGACGATTCCTCTTTCAAAATTTTAAATTCCCCAATCTCAGAAGTATTTTGAACATGCGGCCCCGTGCAAATTTCCTTGCTGATTTTTCCAATAGTAAAAACAGAAACTATCGACGGATATTTCGCCCCAAACTCGCCCTCAGCCCCAGAATCAAAAGCTTTCTTTACAGGCATTTCCTCTCGCCGGACTTCAATCCCCTCTGAAATCCATTTGTTAACCAAGCTCTCAATTTCTTTCAATTCCAAATCAGTTAATTTCCTTCCAAAACTAAAATCAAATCTCAATCTTTCAGGAGTTATATTCGAGCCCTTCTGTTTAATCTCCGTGCTCCCCAAAACTTTCTTCAGCGCAGCGTTCAGCAAATGCGTTGCAGTGTGCAGTCTCGTCGTCATAAAAGAATTATCAGCCAGCCCGGATTTGAAAACTCCGGCAGAAGCTGTCCGCGAAAGTTCCTGATGTTTTTTCTCTTCTTCTTTAAATCCCTGAATGTCAACTTCTTTCTTCGCCTCCCGAGCCATTTCCAAAGTCATCTCAATCGGAAAGCCATACGACTGAAAAAGCAAAAACGCATCTCTCCCGTTCAATCTCCTCTCTTTTCTGATTAAGCTCCCAAATTTCTTCAGTCCTTTCTCCAGCGTAATTCCAAATTTCCCTTCCTCTTTTCTTAATTCTATCAAAACAAATTCCCGATTCTTAAAAATCTCGTCGTAACTTTTTCCATAAATCTCAATAACAACTTTGGCTAACTCGCATAAAAATTCATCTTTGATTCCAACCATTCTGCCATATCGAACAGCCCGCCGAATTAATCGCCGTAAAACATAGCCCTGCCCGACATTGCTCGGTTTAATTCCCCGAACATCTCCAAGAATAAAAACAGCAGCGCGAACATGGTCTGCAATAATTCTCATTTCTCTTTCATGCCCCAAATAATCCTTCCCGGAAATTTCTTCAATTTTTTCAACAATCTCCTTCAGTCCCGAAGCCAGATAATTATCCGACAAGCCATTCAAAACAGCCAGCGTCCTCTCGACGCCCATTCCAGTGTCAACATTTTTCTGCTTCAGCTCAACATAATAACCAATATTATCAATAATAAATTTTTCAATTTTATTAATACTTCCGTCGTAAAATACACTTTTGATACCTGCGCTCTTTGCAGAGTCGATATTTAACTTATCGTGGTCAAAATAAATAACTTCATCCGCATTAAGAGAATATTCTTCTAATAATTTCTTAAAGAACAATTCATTATCTTTTTTAATTTTGCCGTCAAATGAAAACACACCGTATCCTTTGCCCTCTAATAATTGCTCTGCCTCCTTTCTAAAGTTATTAACAACTAATATTTTTTTGGCATTTGCAGATTCTAAAATTTCAAACAAAGTTTCATTAATCTTAAACTCCTTATCATATAAACATCCCATCCCATCAACTAAAATAATTCTTTTCTTTTTCTCGTATTGCATAAAAACATCATTCCAAATTTCAACCCATCTACTGTCCGACGGCTCAAATTTCGCAGGAACTTTTTCTCCAGTAAAATAAAACATTTCAGTATCAGGTCCGCAAGGCCCTGTCTCGCCCGCAGGCCCCCACCAATTATCTTTCTTCGGCAAATATGCAATTCTTTCCTTGGCAATCCCCAATCCTCTCCAGATTTTAGCGCTCTCCGCATCTCTCTCCGCATCTCTATCTCCTGAAAAAACTGAAACAGCCAATTTATTCTTATCAATTCCCAGCCATTTCTCCGACGTCAAAAACTCAAACGAAAATTCAATCGCTTCTTTCTTGAAATAATCTCCAAGCGACCAATTCCCCAGCATCTCAAAAAAAGTATGATGCACTTCGTCGCCAACCGAATCAATATCTCCCGTCCGAATGCATTTCTGCACATCGCAAAGTCTCTTGCCCAAGGGATGTCTCTGCCCCATCAAATATGGAACTAAAGGATGCATTCCTGCCGTCGTGAAAAGAACAGTCGGGTCATTCTCAGGAATCAAAGACGCCGAAGGAATTTCCCTATGTGCCTTGCTTTTGAAAAATTTAATATACAAATCTATCAGTTCATTTCTGGATTTAATCTTCATGTAAATCTAAAAAGAAAAGTATATATAAATTTAGCGTGGCGCAAATTAGTGCGTGCCAGAAACATATCTAAATCAGTTTAGCCAATTCCCTTCTTATCTCCTCAATCTCATGCTCCAAACTTTCTTTCTTCTCCTTCCCTCCAGATTCCATGTCTTCAACTTCCGGCAAAATCTTTTCCAATTTCCTCAAGTCCTCCATTAGCATTCCAATCTTAGTTTTCAAATCAATCTTCAGTTTAAACTCCTCTTCTCTCAATTTTCGATAAGATTGCAGTCGTTTAAGACTGCTCAAAAAATCCAGTTGCGACTTCAGCATATTTTTCTGCGCAAAAATCTTTTCATCGCGGCTCAGTCCAACATATTCAGAGTTCATTCTACCTTCTCGAAAATATTTTCAGAGACATCTCTTACTTTTGATTTAATCTGCGTCACGTCTCTTTCCCAAGAATTTAATTCCTGATCTTCTCTCATCTTCGTCTCCCTTATTCTTTTTATCAAATCATCAATTTCATCCAGCTTGCTTTTTACTTCGTTAAAAGTCCTTCTCGCAGTTCTGAATTTTTCTATCTTGACGAAAACATCCGGCGCGCCGCCCTCTTTTCTAAATGGAGCAAAATCTTCTCGTCTCGAAATTTCAACCTGGTTCGGACGTTCTGGCTTCCACTCCTCCATTTCAACGATTTTTGTTTTTTCCGCAAGTCCGGGAATCTCCTCAAGTTCAGGAAGTTCTGGTTCTTCGCCGGGTAGTTTTGGCAATTCAGGCAAGCTCTCTTCGTCATTTCCTCGAATAGCATCCTTGATAGCAGCCTCTGAAAATCTGTTATGGCTCGGCGAATCCGGAAACGCCGGCAAAGCCTGGCTTTCTGATTCTTCCTCTTCCTCATTATCCGACTCTCTCAAACCAGAACCGCCAAAAAACTCCTGAGAAGGCGGCAAGTCAGGAAGCCCCTCTTTTTCGTCAAACATTTTATTTTTCCTCTTAATTTATTCAGTCTATTCGGTATTAAAAACCTTTCTCCCAATAACGAATTGTTCGACAATTGCGCCGCAAAACATTTGTAATTTATACAAATAGAAAGGTTTTTAAAAAAACTTCCTCAAGAGAATACATGAAAGAAGATCTTCTCAAAATTCTAAAAAAAATCATCTCCGGTGTAGCCAGCTCAGAGGCAGAAAAAATAGTTGATTTGTTGTACAACAAAAAAAACGTCAACGAATTCCTAATAGCAAAAAAACTCGGACTGACAATAAACCAAACCCGAAATATTCTTTACAAATTAGCAGACCACGGGCTCGTCACATTCGTAAGAAAAAAAGACAAGAAAAAAGGCGGCTGGTACATTTACTTCTGGACTCTTGAAACAGGAAAATCTTTGGTTAAATTCTTGGAAAAAACCAGGGAAGATATTGAAAGGCTAAAAAACGAATTAAAAACAAGGCAGGGAGAAAGATTTTATTACTGCCCTGGATGCGAAATCGAATACGCCGAAGAACCCGCTTTGCTGAACAATTTCACATGCCCGGAATGCGGCGAAGTTCTCGAGTTAAAACAGCCGGAACAAATATTGAACAGTCTCAAAAATGAAATCCAAAAGCTTGAAAAAATTCAGGAGCAGTTAAAACAGGAAGTCCAGACAATTCATTCCAAAGACGAGAAAGTAAAGGAAAAAAGAATCAAGGGCGAAGAAGAAGAAAAATTGAAAGAAAGAAAAAAGAAAGCAAAAATAAGAAAAAAATTAAAAGCCGAGGAAGAAAAAAAGAATCCAAAGAAAAAAGTTCTAAAGAAAAATAAAAAAACTCCTAAAAAGAAAAAGAAGAGATGAACTATTATAAAATCAGAAGAAAAAAGAAATTTTCAGACAGATTAAACCGCCTGTCTGTCACATCCTGGATTATCATTGTTACAGCAATTATATCAATACTCTCGTTTGTTCTTATTAAAATTTCTGAAAGTTACATCGACTATTTTGCATTGAAGCCCGCAAGCATTCTTCAGGGAAAATATCTCTGGACAATTCTAACCCACATGTTCGTTCACGGCGGTATTGCGCATTTGTTAATCAACATGTTCGTTCTTTTTTCTCTCGGCGGATTGTCAGAACGAATCATCGGCAGAAAAAGATTTCTCTGGTTTTACCTAATCGCAGGATTATTCGCAGGAATTCTTTCTGTTCTTCTGGCTGGCTTTTTCGGAGCATCAGAACTCGGAGCGAGAATTTTCGGCTCCCCTGACATTTACATGGTCGGCGCCTCCGGAGCAATTTTTGCAATCGCAGGGCTTTACGTGATTCTTCTCCCAAGGTTAAAATTCATGATTATTTTTCTCCCTTTTTTTGCTCTTCCGGCATATATTATGATTCCGTTGATGCTGGTCGTCATGTGGGTAATTACAATATTGCTGAACGCCCCAATCGGAAACGTCGCGCACCTCGGCGGATTCCTCGTCGGAATTGCTTACGGGCTTTACCTAAAGAAAAGATACACAAAAAAAGTTAAAATACTTCAAAGGATGTTTCGCTAATTAATAACATGAAAAAACAAGCAAAACAACTTAACAAACTTGCAAAAATAATTTTCGTCTTTGGAGCAGTTTTACTGGCAATAATCTACGCCGCAGAAAAAATCCGTTACAGCAATCTTCTGATTGAAATCAACGTCTACGAAAAATTATTCGCTTCATTCGTGATATACGCGGCAGTCGCGCTGCATCTCCTCTCAAAAGAAAATCAGCCGATGAAGAAAAGCCTCCGATATCTCAAATCAAGTTTCAATTATATCTACATAGTAATTTCTCTTTTCGTAGTGAGCGCCGCATTCGGATTCATTTTTGCAGACGAACTCTCCTTCCTTGACCAAACCTTGAGAGAAATAATCTCGCAAACACTTTATCTGAATAGTTACGAACTAACAGCTTTCATCCTTATGAACAACGCTGTCGCCTCGCTGATAAGCATCATTGGAGGAATTATCGTCGGAATCATGCCGATTCTAAGTTCAGTGGGAAACGGAGCAATAATTGGCTATGTCTTGGAAAGAGTAGGTGTAGTCCATGCCTGGCGCCTTCTTCCCCACGGAATTTTCGAACTCCCCGCAGTTTTCATCTCCTTCGGACTGGGAATAAAACTCGGATTTTCGCTATTTGCCAAAAATAAATCCAAAACATTTAAAGAAAGAATTTACAATTCGATATTAGTTTTCACTTTCATAATAATCCCTCTGCTGATAATCGCCGCAATCATCGAAGGATTATTGATACATTTCCTCCCTTGATTACCTTCCGATTAATTTCGTATAAAATTAACCAAATAGAATAAATAAAAATTATAGACGAAAAATATTCGGAAATTAGCCGAAGGCTAATTTCTCGATTCTATCGCACTAATTATTTCTCCAAAAGAATTAATCTCCTAACTTCGCAGGAATTTTTCTTCCCGCTAATTATCTCCATAAAAAATTAATTTGCCGAAGGCAATTAATTTTTCCAACACCCTAAATATTTAAAACTCCCAAATCTATAAAACACCATGACAACAGAACATCTTTCTAATGCAAATATAGAAGAACTCGATTCAGAAATAGAATCCCAAAACGCAAAAAAAATAGAAGCAGCCCTATTCATCGCAGGAAAATTCCTTACAATCCAGGAATTAATAACATTAACAGACGTAAATCCAATTCTCCTGAAAAAAACATTGGCAGATTTGAAAGACAAATACAAAGACTCCGGAATTAATCTCATCAACAAAGACAACCTCTGGAAAATGGACGTCGCTGAAGAATACGTCGACATGATAAACAAGCTGGCAACAGGCTCCTCAGAATTCTCAAAAGCAGAGCAGGAAACACTCGCGATGATTGCGTACAAGCAGCCGATGAAGCAGTCTGTATTGATAAAAATAAGAGGCAACAAAGCCTACGACCACGTGAAAAAATTCAAGGACGTCGGATTAATCAACAAGAAGCGGGTAGGACACACTTCAGAATTAACATTAACAGATTCTTTCCACGAATATTTCCAGTTAAATAAAGGTGATAAACTTCAGGAGGTCTAATGGACTTCTACTTAATTCTAATTTACATCCTAGCATACATCGGCTTATTCTCAACCTCATTCTACATCATCAATCTGTTTACATACTACAGAAAAAAGAAAAAACCCGAGCCAGCAACAGACAAAACAGTTTCAATAATTATCCCCGCGTATAACGAAGAAAAAAGCATTGCAAAAACAATAAAGTCAGCTCTTTCTATAAATTACCCGAAAAATAAATTTGAAATAATTGTAGTTGATGACGGAAGTAAAGATAATTCTTATCAGATAGCAAAAAGATTTGCATCCAATCAAAACCCAAAAGTAAAAGTATTCAAAAAAGATATAAACGGCGGAAAAGGCTCTGCGCTAAATCTTGGTATAAAAAAAGCAAGAGGAGAAATAATCATAACAATGGATGCAGACACAATAGTTCATCCGGATTCTCTAAAAAAAATGGTTGGTTATTTTACCGAAGGTGACATAATGTCAGTCGCTCCTGCAATGGGTGTCTTTGAACCAAAAAACATCTGGAGAAGAATCCAGCAAATAGAGTATTACATGGGCGTATTTTTAAGAAAAAGTTTTGCAAGCATGAATGCAATTCATATCACCCCCGGGGCATTCTCAGCATATAGAAAAGTATTCTTTGAAAAACACGGCGGATTCGACGAAAAAAATATTACAGAAGATTTGGAAGTTGCTTTAAGGATTCAGAGCCTTGATTACAGACTAGAAAATGCAGAAGAAGCAGCGGTTTATACTATTGGTCCGGGAACTTTCCGTTCGCTCATGGTTCAAAGAAGAAGATGGTACACGGGATTAATGAAGAATCTCTGGGATTATCGTCGTCTTTTCGGGCCGAAAACCGGCGCGCTCGGAACAGTTGTCCTGCCAACAGCAATTTCCACAATTTTTCTTTCCGTAACTCTAACAATTTATGTAGTAATAAAAGCCCTGGCAAAAATAAAAAAAGAACTTCTTGAATTAAACGCGATCAATTTCCAATTTCAAAATACATTCGAAATAAGCTCGTACATGATAGAAGTCTTCCTTCTAACAATGCTCAGTAGCAAACTTCTTCTTTTAACTATTCTTTTCATAGCTCTTCTTTGGTTCTATATGATTTTTTCAAGAAGAAAAATGATGTACCGCGGAAGTATAAGATTAAATTTTATATTGTTCACTTTTTTCTTTTCATTTTTATTTGCTTTCTGGTGGATAGTCAGTACGATCTACATAGTCTTCAATAAAAAAGTTGTATGGAGGGAAGAATGAAACCCGAAAGAAATGTCCCACTCTTCAGAATGTTTTTATCATTCATTCTTGCTACGACAATATTCACAATAATAATTCTAATCTCATCAGGAGCCTCCTATTACAACTATCAAAGAATCTCTTCTCAAAATAACATAGTTACAAAATATCTGAATGATATGGACATTCTTCTAAACATGTCTACAAGCGATTGTGGAGAAGACATACTGGTAAAATCGTCAATTATTCTGGACGAAGTTGGCGGAAAATTGGATTTATTGGAAAAAAGATTTGGAAAAAAAGATTCCAGAGTTTTAGAACAGAAAAAGTTATATTCCCAGCTGGAATTAAAGCATTTCAACATCATTAAACAAATAAAAAAACAGTGTAACGAAGATTACATAACAATACTCTTCTTCTATTCCAACAATGAGCCGCTAAATGAAGAAAGCGAGAGAATGGGATTTATTTTAAGAACATTCAAAGATAAAATGTCAGATAAGATAATGATATATTCATTTGACTATAATCTAAACTCTGAACTAATAATAAATCTAAAAGAAAATTATAACATAACAAGTGCGCCAATCGCAGTTATTAATGAACAAGACAAAATTTATGTAAAAAATATAGAAGATCTAACTCCTTATCTAAAACCAAAATTAAGTCCTTATGTCATAAGGCTAAATTAACTACTATATTCCCAAACAACAAATAATATAAACCAAATCCCCTCAAAAAAACAATGGATGAATTCGTTGAACCAACAGAAACACTAGTAGAAGTAATCGAAGAAGGCAAAATAGTCCGCGTCACTGAAAAATACGCGAAGAAAGAAGGACTCCCAATTCTAAGAAAACCTCTAATAACCCAGCGAAAAGACAACGCCCCAAAAATTCCAGAGAGAAGAATAGACAGGCAGGAAGAGAAAAAGATATTAGCTCAAAACCTTTCCAAGAGGCCTCTAAACTGGCGCAACAATCAAATCTTCGACGAGCTAATTGAAAATTTCCACTGGGAAATTGCCAAGGCAAGAAGAAATAAGGGAATAACAAAAAGGCAATTAGCAGAGTTAATCGGCGAAAAAGAAGACACAATAAAAATGCTGGAATACGGCTCAATCGTCGTCAGTGATTTCGTGATAATCAACAAAGTCCAGGACGCACTGCATATCAATTTGAGAAAAGACAAAGTTGATTTGCACAAATCCGTGCACGAAATGATAAGAACAGGCACGCAAGAAGGTTCAGCCCCGGAAGATTTCCAAGAGTCGGATGTCGAAGTCTTCGAAGATTAAACGTGTTTTAGTTCTAGATTAATTTGCTTGCTTTGGAAAGAAAATAATTATCTGATAACAACAAAACTTCTGTTGTTCCATAATACCGACATTCCCCAAAAAGATTGCATCTAATTTTTTAATTTCCCAATTAGAAATAACTTACAAACTCCCCGGCCCCGAATTCCCCGTATGCTTCCCAACTTCCTTCCGAATGTCCCCCAAAGTAGCAACATCCCGAACATGCCTGTCAGCCCGATAAGCTGTAATGCGCGGAAACCGTAAAGCATATCCAGAAGAGTAAGAAGGCGACTTCTGAACATTCTGATAAGTAACAGAAACAACAATTCGTGGTTTAACCTTAACATTCTTCCCATCCTCTGAAATAATCAACGGCTGAAGCAAATCATTCATCTCCGAATAAGTCGTCCCTTCATCCTGTTCTAATTCTTTCAAGCCAGAAGAAACCTTCCCAACTTCCAAAAATTTGTCGTCGTCGCGGCAAGCAACAATATACGACGTCAGCATCCCTCCGCGTTTGCCAGAGCCATACTCAGCCCCAACAATCGCCAAATCCAAATCCTTCACAGACGGTTTTAATTTAACCATATATCCAACGCGTCTCCCCTGCCGATAAGGCGCGTCAATTCTCTTCACCATAATTCCTTCCTCCCCGATTTTCAAAGCCTCTTTGTAAAAATCCATCGCCTCTTTCTCAGAAGAAGTAACAATCTGCTTCGCAATTTTTATTTTATAATCCTCGCTCTTGATAATTTTCTCCAATATTTTCCGCCGAGCCATAAACCCCTCGTCCATCAAGCTCTTCCCATCAATATACAAAACATCAAAAATATTCAGTTCAACAGGCAAATCTCTGACAAGTTTGTCAATGTCATATTTTCTTTTTATCCTCTGCGAAATCGCCTCAAACGGTTTGTATTTTTTCGTCTTAGGGTCATAGCCGACAGCTTCTGAATCCAAGATAAAACTCTTGCCCTTGACATTTTTCCGGACAGCCTCGACAATATCTGGAAATTGTTTTGTAACTTCCTCCAGGCGCCGGGTAAATAATTTTACTTCTCCCCCGTCTTTATTTATCACAACTCTAAACCCATCATACTTGTGTTCAACCGCCGCAGGCTTCCCGCAAATCCGAAAAGCATCTTCAATATCTTTTGCTTTCACAGCAAGCATTACATTCATCGCTCTCCCCACAGTTATTCCAATCTTGTCCAAATCTTTCCTGCCGGAAGCAGCAGCGTCGTAAACAACAGCAAAATCATTAGCCATATCGTAAGCTGTTTCAATTTTATCAGACATTTCTTTCTTGTCGTGTGCAAAAAAAGCTTCTGCAATCGCGTCTCTCAAAATGCCGTCGGCAACACCGACGCGGAGTTGTCCCAATAAAGTCCGAACAATATATTTCGCTTCCTTCCCCGAAGCCTGTCCAAGTAATTCGGAAATCAATCCCATCTTTTTCCCGACAGTTCCCTTCCCTTCAATATTCATCAGTTTCTGCAAATTGTCAAAAACTTTCTTGACAGTTAATTTAGAAGAAAACAATCTTCCCTGAATTTTCTTTCCAGCTATTTCCTCCGCAATCTCTCCTAAATCTCCAATCTTCCGATATTTTTTCAGAATATCAGTGTTCTTGACCCCGAAAGAAACAGCAATCGCTTTGATAACTAATTGATTAGAAATTCCAAACTCGCGCGGATCATAGTCAGGCAAAACTCTCCCGCGAAGAAGATAAATCCACTGCGGATTTCCTTTCAGCTTTTTCAAAAATCCAGCGATAATCGTCTCTTTCTCCAATCTTCCCGACGTCGCGCCCAAAGCGTCGTACACCTCCACCAAATCAGAATATTCCATGAATAGAAAAACAAAATAAGATATTTAATCTTTCCCCTTATGTAATTAATCTCGAAATAATGATAATTAAAAATTTTCCACGAATTATCTCTCCCAAAATCAATAAAATTATTGCCATAAAAAAATCTTTATTATAATTCTCATAAACGCTCGGAAATTGCTCGAAGAGCAATTTCTCGATTCTATCAAATTAATTATTTTCCCATAAAAAATTTCTTCTTTCTCGCATCACAGCCACCCGCGCCGCCTAACTCCCCCGTCATAAATCTGAAAAACCAAATCCTTCTCCGCTAAAGAACGATGCTTCCGCAAAGACATAACTCTCCTCCCCTTGTCATTCGTCAGCTCAATCAAGCACTTCCCCCAATATTTCAAAATATCTCCCCCAACCATCTTGTCAGAATCCTCCCATCGATAAACTTGATTCGTAACAAGAACAGGAATCTCTCTCTTCCGCGCAATCTCTGCTAAAAGTTTAATCTGCCGAACTAAAATAGAATTAATCTTATGAATTTCCTTCTCCCCTTTCTCTCTCGCGTCCGCAAACTCCAGCCGATAAAGAATAGTCATTCCATCGACAACAATCAAGTCAACTTGTTTGTTAAGTCGTTTCTGCAATTCTTCAAACGCCTCTTTCTGCTCTTTGAATGACGTCGGCTTCAGCAAAAAGATATTCTTCAAAACTTCATCAACTCCGTCTTTTTCTCCCACCATTTGTTTCACTCTGTCGACGCTAAAACCTCCCTCAGTATCAACAAAAATAACTTTATTCCCTTTTTTCGCCTGCGAAACAGCAGTCAATAAGCAAAGATTAGTTTTGCCTGTTCCAGCCCCGCCGTAGAAAACAGTAACAATATCTGTCTCGTATCCTCCATGCAAAAACGTGTTCAAGTCATACGAGCCCGCAGATATTTTTCCCATAATACTATCCAGCAGCAGAAGTATTTAAAAATAATTAGCAGCAACTAACTAAATGAAATTCGGTATTTCCATAACACCTGCCCAGGAACAAATTGAGTTTGAAAGAGAACACCTCTTAAAAAAATTAAAAGAAGCAGACAAATATCTAAAATCTGCAGACCATAACCTAAACGAAAAAAGAGGTTTGCGCGCGCAAAAGTGGTATCTGAAGGCAAGAGAAATTTATGTTCTCGTTAGTTTAGCGATAGAAGACGGTTCTGCCAGATACAAAGACCTTCACGACCGTGCTAAAAATGCGCTGAGTAAATTAGACGCAAACTTGGAAAAAGCAGAAGAACTGCCTTTATTTTTCTAAGTAGAAATCTTTTGGATTAACAGCTAATTAAAAAACCATAAAAGTTATCGCGCTAAAATCAATCCATTACAACTAAATAAATTCCGCTTTCATCGTTGTCAAAAGAATCTGATTCTTCTAATTCAGAACGCAATGTTTCAGCATAATCTCTTATTTCATTTTCGCTGGGAAACTTTTCTCTTCTGCCTTCAAGAATTTCCCTGCTAAAATACAAAAGCGCAGATTCATAATATCCATTATTTGCCATGAATTCGGCTAGGTATACTAATATTTAATTTTTTCTATAAACTGAAAAGTTACAATAATCCAGAATTATTTCTTAATTCCCTTAACAATCTTGTCCAAATCTTTTTCAATCGCAGAAACAGCTTCGCCGACAGCCTTGTTCACAGTTTCGCCGGATGTAGCGATTCTCATAATCAAAGGTTTAGTCGGATGCTCTCTTCTCCAAGCAGCGAATTCAACGCCTTGCCTGTTCAAATAATCCCTTAAAATTTCCGCGATCGTAAGATTGTCTATCTTTAATTCAACTTCGTTTTTTTCTTGTTTTAAAATTTCAATGTTCATACATAACTTTCTAAAAGAACATTTATAAAGCTTTCCTCAAACTTATATGTAATGACCTCTATGCAAAATGCTTCGCATTTTGTATCCGGCAAAGCCGGGAGGTCATGAGCGTAGCGAATGACCTCGTAGCTCAGCCTGGATAGAGCACCTGCCTTCTAAGCAGGGGGTCGCAGGTTCAAATCCTGTCGGGGTCGCTGTTCGCCGATGGATTGAAGCCCGCAGCGTAAGCGAGGAGCTTCAAGACAAGAGCGAATCAACGAGGTCCCCCGTTCAAAGCAAGAGCAGGTCGACGAGGGAATTGTTTCTCAATTTCTTTGCATAATCTTTATATAACATCTGTTTATCTAATTACGTGCGCAGATGGCGAAGTCGGGCTTACGCCCTCAATCACCCTCTGCAAAAAGTGCGCAGATGGCGAAGTGGTTAACGCGCTCGGCTGCAACCCGAGTATCCCAGGGTTCGAGTCCCTGTCTGCGCTTATGCCTAAAAACATCTCGATAAAAAAATCAAAAATTGAAGGGAAAGGCGTATTTGCATCTCGAAATTTTAAAGAGGGAGAGATAGTCATTAAATGGGATATTTCTCGTCAACTAACACCAGAAGAAGTAAAAGAACTTCCAGAAGCAGAAAAAAAATATATTGCATACTTCAAAGGAAAATATATCTTAATGAAATCGCCTGCAAAGTATGTTAATCATTCTTGTGACGCAAATACGTATGTTAATAATTTTTGTGACATTGCAAAGAGAGATATCAAAAAAGGAGAAGAAATCACGTCAGATTATTCAAAAACTATGGAGACTAATGATTCTATGAAATGTGATTGTAAAAGTAAAAACTGTAAAAAAATCATACGAACAAACTTCAATAATTCTTAAAAACTACAAATCTCAATAACAAATAAAATAATGAAAAGAAGAACATTTCTAAAATCTGCAGGAGCAATAGCAATCGCACACTCCCTAAATTGCATAGGCACAATCGAAAATTGCGTAATAGCAAAAGAACCCTTCGAAGAATACACTCCCGGCGCAAAATCCCTGGACTTCATTCTCAGCCACGGTTTGCGGGGAAGCCACAAAGACCTCGAACCAATTAAAACAAGAATCCGAGAAGAAGGATACGGAACATTAGTCTGGGATTATCCCGACTACGCGGACAATATTGAAGATTTAGTTTTAAGAGCCGGAGAATTCAAAGAAAAATATCAAATTCAGAACCCTGTATTTGGAGGAGTATCTTTGGGAGGAATGGTAAGCTTCGGAGCAGCCGCGAAATACGACTGCGCAGGATTATTAATAATAAATTCAGCTCATCGCGGCACGCCGGCTTTTTCAAATGTCTTAAAATCAGAAGCTCTCCGGAGAAAAGATTGCACAAGACATCCTGCAAAAATCAGTGCATTAGTAGAATTATGCGGAAGTTTAATCGGTTACGAGCCCCCAATTCAAAATATCAACGCCCCCGTCATATATATCTCTTCTGAAAAAGACGAAATTTTCCCGCGCGAAGAAGTCGAGTACACAATAAGTCATCTAACATGCGATTATTCTTGGACAGAATTAAAAAACAGCGGGCACGCAATCTACGAAGACAGAATAGAAGAAATCCTAAATTTAATAACAGAACAAGTTAGAAAAGTATTTGGGGCGCGCTAAATTCGCGGAGCGAATTTTAAAAATAAGACGCCAACCTCCGCAATTGGCGTCCAATTGCGACCAGAAATAATCCATTTTATTCATTAATCCCAAATAATTTCCCACTCCCCTCCAATCCTGTCGTATCCGATAATTATTTCCTAACGACAAATTAAACTGTTTCTTTATTTTCATTCTTTTCTCCTTTTCCTTTCAAATGCCTGTGCTGGAGTTTCCAGCACTTCAAACCTCAAACTTCTATGCGG
>Ga0208958_1000451_pt1 | contig 49184 bp, 61 predicted proteins | sample RifOxyB1_FD_184032 | JGI IMG/M metagenome (GOLD analysis project Ga0208958, IMG submission 184032) | Soil microbial communities from Rifle, Colorado - Rifle Oxygen_injection B1 (SPAdes) | ecosystem: Environmental > Terrestrial > Deep subsurface > Rock core/Sediment | place: Rifle, Colorado...
CCAAACCTGGTGTATCCAGGTTTTTTTATATCTATGGCCTCACTTCCGTCCAGACATATTTAGCAAGCTTCATTATCCTCGGCGCGTTGATCACAAAGTCCGGTCGGAAATTAAACCTCTCCGCCGGCTGCGTCGCGTTCCCCGTTCCCAGGTCCCGTCCCAAACTCACGTTAGTCCAAGCGATAAAAGAGCCGTTACCGACAAACTGCTGCTCGGTGCTGGTATTCCCGGTCGACTGGACATTAATATTTTCCGCTACATACACCCCGTCTACATTAGTCACCGCCGCTTGGATGTTGATGCTCCCGGAAGCGACGATCGACAAATATGCCCCGACAGGCACCGTTACATTCCCGGTAATATTTACATCGCCATTATGAAGAATGAAGATGTTTTCTCCGGCTGCCAAAGAATGATTCCAGGTCAGCGTCCCCGAACTAGTATAAGCAGTAGTGTCGCTGTCGGCCGGTTTATTTACCCCATCCCAAGCAGTCATCGACAGACCCACCGTCCGCTGAATCCAACGTTTGTAGTAGGCATAATCATAGTCATATTGCGACTCAGTCTGTGCCGTCCAGTTGTTACTGGACACCACCGCGTTTGCCGGCGCCACCCCTCCACCGGACAGCTGGACCGACCCCGCGTTATACAGCGCCACCCCCGGGTCAGACGTCCCATTACTCCCCACCATCGGCGTGTAATAAGTTCCCGACTGCAGGTAGTTGCCGCAGCTAGTGGCATTTTCCGCCCCAGCGCAAGTGTCAGGGATACTGGTCACCACACCCCCCTCTCCCCAGACATCTCCTCCTCTTGCTTGCCACCAGCTATCACGGATCTGGTATAAGCCCACGTCCCGAGTGTAGCTATTTCCCGCCGCCACCGACACACCATTCACCGCTCCGTCACAGTAAAACTTGGCGGGGGTATTTTGCACTGTCGGATAAGCGGCCGTGTTCCAGCTGATCCAGTATGTCGCCGGCGCCGGCAGATCAGTCCGCTGGTAAAATCCGGCGGCGTTCGTGGTAGTGGTATAAGTCACCCCGGACGAGTTTGTGAAAGTTACCGGCAGGCCCGCATATCCTGTTACGGGAGTCACCGGGCAAGAAGAGATGCCGGAAGCATCAAATATGTATCCACTGATTGCTGCTTCCGCCCTGAGCAGTCCCGCGTCCCGGCGATATGTCTGGCCTATCGCTACCGTAACACTGTTCATCGGTCCCTGACATTCAAATTTTGCCGGTGTATTTTGCATCGCGGGATAGCCGGAGGTATTGTATACAATCCAGTATGTCGCCGGCGCCGGCAGATCGGTCTTCTGGTAAAATCCGGCTGCGTTCGTGGTGGTCGAGTAGGTCGCCCAAGATGACGTATTAATGAAAGTTACCGGCACTCCCGAAAAACCAGTTGGCGTCGCCGGGCAGGAAGATAGGGCGGAAGCGTCGAATATATAGCCGTTGATCGTCGCCTGTGCCGCCAGCAACCCCGCATCCCGGCGGTATGTCTGTCCCGCCACCACGGCGACATTACTCATCGACCCCTGACATTCAAATTTTGCCGGTGTATTTAATAAAGTGGGGTAAGCAGCCGTGTTCCAAGTAATACTGTATGACGTCGGCGCCGGTAGATCAGTCCGCTGGTAAAATCCAGCTGCGTTCGTGGTGGTGGTATAGGTCGCCCCCGAACCCAGATTCGTAAATGTGACCGGGATCCCGGACAAACCGGTTGGTGTCGCCGGACAGGAAGATAGAGCGGAAGCATCAAATATATATCCGTTGATAGTCGACACCACGGGCAAAGCAGGCAAGACGTTAATTAAGTTAGACAGACCCGGACAAGAGGCCCGCGCGCCATTATCAACGATCGCCGTGCCAGAAAACCTGAAAGTACCCGCCGTCTTACCCCAAAAGGGCACAAACCAAGTGGCGGGACTGGTGGGAGTCGACACCCAGCTACTGCTCCAATCAAACGTACTCAGCCCGGCATCAAAAGCTACTCTATACGGTGGCGCCGCCGGGTCACCCTGAGTCATGTTGACTATTTTCGAGATTCCGGAGCCATCAGGACGGAAATAGAGGTCCACCCGGAGGGTGCCCTGCTCACCCTCGTACAATGTCTGAGATGCAGCATCTACAGTAAAGCGCAGCTCATCGCAAGCGGGAGGCAAGCCGCCACCCAGAGGCTTGCAACACAAACCGACGGCACAAGAACCATCGCCACCCTGCATTCCTACCTCACCGCAGTTACTGTATCCGGTGACGCAAGTTGTGGCGCAGTTTGTGCCAGAAGGCGGAGTCGGGCCGACTACGGTAGGCGTCGGCGTACTTGCTGGGGGTGCGTACCAGGAGCAATTCCTGTAGACCACCTCTTCAAATGGTGCGCACAGTCCCCCCGTCCCTTCACAGAGCGACTGACTAAAAGGCGAGCAGGGCTTTGCCACCGGCAAATCACATGTCTGGATACATTCACAGGTGCCACTAAGAAAAGGGCCACAAGCGACTCCACTATTGGCACAAGAGGACCCACCAACGGAGCACGAACAGCTTGACTCGCAGCTCCGACAGCCGTAATTCCCGACGCACTCAGCGTTAGCCTCGCGGACAATGCGAAACGGATTTATCAGTTGCGGCAACTTGCTGTATTCTGCCTGAATTTCTTCCGGCCCATGATTACTGATGCCGGAAAATAAGTAAAATATTCTAAAACTTAATTCCTGGTACAGCCCACCAGCTTCCTTCATGTTATCTAGCAAATCTTGCCGGTAGCGGATTTCATAACCTCCGTCAACTTCATAGATACCCAGTGACACTTTCCCCCGTCCATCCCTGACGACGTTCAGCTGGCCACCCTCATCACCAGACATGGGTGCAAACGTAATTTTCGTTTTAGTATTCTTGTCGTACTTATCAGAATAGATCAAACCAGAGGCATTAACATATTTCCTAAAAGTCTGTTTGGAAACTTCCCATGGGTACAGTTTCACTCCGGGCAGTTCAGAATTCACCAGATAATTGTCTATGCTCGCACCGGTCACACCACATCCCCAGGTCAACGAACAGACAGGCAACTCGATAAAGAGGATATACCATCCAGCGATCACCACCAACAAAAGCCCCAATACTGCGGACAAGCGTGTGAGCATACTTCTGTCAGTATGAGATATTACTGTCTCAGATGCAACGTCTCTAGCTGACTCGTCCCAACAGCAGTTCCCCACTACCAGCAACTTTCATGGTCCTGGCTACCAAGTATCCTGCCCAGGCTATTTACCGGACTTACCCATCCAACTCAGCGCAAACATCCCATAAACCTCCATAAATGAATCTGCAAATTCCTCCCTCGACTGTAGCTTCCACTACCCAACGCAATACCCCATTGCTTGAAGCTCTGCTATGGACAATGAACTAGATTTAGTTAAATATGAAAGCGGTAAAGAAAGGATCTTCGTCTCATCAACAAATTCGTCAGGATCTACGGCATATGAGTAAATAGGAGTTAATTCCTTTCGAGAGATAAATTCACCTTCAAGAGGCAATTTTTCAAAATGTTGCTTTTCTAAAACATACACATACCCCTTACTAAATGCGCTGTATTCTTTTACATTCCTGGTGACTCCAAACTTCCACCCGTCTTCTGCTTTATACCACGAGTAAACCATTTTCCTAACACCATTTATTCGCGGTAACTTCTTCGAATCCAGTATTGCATTGAAAATTGCTATCTCTGGAACATCAGTCGCATATATGCCCTTCTCTTTTAACGCCGTCACGCTAGTATTCTTAGGTATTTTAGGAATCAATACTTCGTTTTTATACCGACTACCGTGAAACAAATACTCACCTGTAGTAGATAGTTTCCTCAGATCATTCAGAAAGCCCATACGTTCATAATTGCACAAAACACAAAAAAAAGAGCAACTTCTTTGACAGGAAAAAGTTGCTCCAAACTAAAAATGATCCGAATCGGGTTTACAACTTAGTCACGACTGTACCAAGGTGTACTGTCCGGCCAAGGAGCATCATCAACTGGATCGCCGGAGGAACCTCCACCCATGAGAAATGTGTGCGCGTCTGTTGTCTCCAACACTTCGCCATTCTCATTCAGGAATACCAGGTCACCATCAATGACTACAAGCTCCTCGACGCGTTCGAGTGTCGCATCCATGGATACCTCTCCTATTGCTTTTCAACTAGCTGAACTATTGCACTGCGCAGTTTGTCCCAGGAATATTTCCTTGCATTGGCCTGTCCCAATAATCTCAGATTATCCTGTAGTTGAATATTACCACGAACATCTAAAATCGTCGAGGCTATGGTTGCGGGTGATACGAAGTACTGTCTTGCGCCAGTCTTCCAGATTCCTACAACAAAGTTAGAACCTGGTTCGTACAGAATACCTAACAACCCTGGCTCACCGCTGCGGCATGCGTGCCCCCCGCCTGCAGAAGCTATCGCTTCAGCGATTGCGGGCAGGCCACCACGCATGCCTGGCGGTTCGCCAACTGGTATCCCAAAACATCGGCTCGAACAAAAGAACAGAAAATTCAAAAAATATATGCTATGAGATGTATAATCGTGCTATGACACCTACTGATTCCGTTAATAATACTAGCAATAGCTTTATCCAATTATTTTCACCAAAACGAGATGAGAAATTCATACTGTGGAACAATAAAGATACTGTTGGATTAAGTCTTTTGAAACAATATACAGATAAGGGACTATATTGTCCTGCTAAAACAGTTGACGGAACACATGATTCAGTTGCGTTAATTAGGATTGGATATTACGTAAGCGAAATTAAGGATGGTGTGGTGCCGATAATAGTGAATATCAACCATACCAGTAAGTATTTAATGGATAACCACTGGAATTATGATTTTAATGACTCACGATCTCCAACAAAAGAATCGCTAGAAAGAAGTAAATCCTCAAGACAGCCAATAGATTTAGAGGACACATCAAGGTATTTTTATAATATTAACAAGAACAAAATCTTCGATACAGAGAAACAGAAGTTTGTCACTGCAAGATTTCTTGTAAACGATATATATCGCAAGCACCTTGATACATTAACAAATCTTACATTTCGATTAAAAATTGCGTCACGTCATGGGATTGTAGAGTCTATACCTCACGTCACAGGCTTGATGGAAAAAATCAACCTCAAACTTTTCGGGAGAACAATTAGAGATTCAAAAGATTTTGCGGTTGGAATATTTAAACCCTACCCATATTCGGATTTAGTCAGTTTATCACCTGATCGTATTAATATTCTTGGGACTGATTTACCTATTACTAACCAAACTGCCAGAACCTTTGTTATCTTTTGGCTATTACTTTATCTACTCAAGACATATACGAAATTTGATTTGTTGGGTTTAGTAGGGCTTATTGAGGGGGTAACAAGTGGATTTTTCTTAACCATTATTGTTTCTGCTTTTCTGGTATTTTTTGATTATGTACTACCACTCGTCATACTTTACCTTGAGAATTGTCTCATAAAGCTAAAACTGTATCTGATGCTTCGTGTGAAGATAAAGATATAACGTTAAGGTTGGGTCAGTTGGTGATGAGTAAGAGTTTTTATGACCACAGTCTACTTATTGCGTCTAGAATTACCTCTGAATAGAGTTTAGTAGATACAAATGTGGCGGCTTGTTTCATATCGTCAGTTGCATTCAAGGGTGCGAAGGATAGGCCGACGCTTTTTGCAAGTTCAACATCTTTCGTGTCATCGCCAATGAATACCATATCTGCCAGGCGCACCCCAAGAGATTTAGAGAGTATTTTTACTCCCTCTAATTTATTACCTGACTTAGGATGAATAAAGAAAGAGAATAGATGGTCACGCTGTTCGTAGGAATAAATTGTGATTTCGTTTCCCAGCTTGCTAGTTAGCTCTTTTCCTATAATTTCGTGTATATCCTTGACCCAGAAGGATATTTTGTTCTTGTTGTCAAATGACTCAAAAAGATCATAGGCGATCTTTGGCATGTACCCAATCAGTTCGTTGAAGTATTTGAGGTTTGCAAAAAAAACCTTACCTTGTGAATAACCAAATCGAATATGATCTAGCTGGTTTGAGACAACATCCATTATTGTTTGCGATGTTTGACTATCTAGATATAAACCCCCATGAATTTCTTGTTTGGAAGGTTCATATATGAAATTGCCGTTTTCAAATATGTGTATACCAGATTTAGTTCCAAGCTTGTCAATCAAGTGGGCTGATAGACCATATGGACGGGCAGTGACGAAAGACACTGATATGCCTCTAGAAATGAGTTTTTTAAGCTCTGCCCATACTTTTGGTTTCGTATCGTCTTCCTGGTTTAATAGAACACCATCAATGTCTAGTAACAGAACTTTTGACTCCATTAGCAAATTATACGGATTGAATGGGTATAATACAAACTATGAGGAGTATATGTTATACGCATAAGGACATCGCTGACGTGGGTAGAGGTGGTTTGTCTACTCTGTTTAAGACGCTTGCAACAGGTCTGGCCAAAAATGGGTGGTGGGTTCACTGTATCACCTCACAAAAGTTGGATATTCCAGGAGTCATCTCGCACTACATAGATCCGACTAGAGATCCTTATGAATATTCAAGGAGAGTTGCACAAGTTGTTACGCACATAGAACCGGATATAGCGGAATGCTCTAATTGGAGGTTCGAGTTATTAACGTATGCTAGGAATAAGAGAAACGATAAAACGAAAATAGTAGTAAGGTGTGATCCGTCGGCGACAACGCTCTTCCCAAGTGCAAAAGAATTTGAATCTGGAGAAATAGCTATGTGTAATATCGCTGATAAACTGGTGGCTGTGAGCAAGTTTGCCGCAAAAGATATTTCTTCAAAATACTCAATTGGGAAAATACAAGTTATTTATAATGGTGTTGAATCGGTTGATTTGGCAGGTGTAGACAAACAGTATATTGATTCTGGCAAGATAATTGACTCTACGTGCAATGAAATTATTGAGTTTAATCACTACAAGATGGAACAATTGATGGGAAATGGCGTGAATGTTTTCTGGATGGGGAAAACAACAAGAATGAAAGGTTTTGACCTACTGGAACGAGTAGTGAGCAGCTCTCCAGCTTCGATTAGGTTTATTATCTGTTTGGGTCACTCAATACCAGAAGTTGTATGGAACGATAAAACAAGGGAAAACTGTATATTTGTCCAGGATCTGGAGAAAGATGATTTATACAACATTTGGTCATCGTGCAACCTTTACTTGTCGACTTCTAGAGTCGAAGGATTTGGTCTTTCGGTGATGGAGTCATTGATGCTAAATGTACCCGCAATTTTGAATGATGGTTGTGAGGTGTATCACGAGTTCCTACCCAACAGAAACTTAAAGTTATGCGACATTCAAAACGTCACGACCTTAATAAGCATGATGGAGCAGTGTAAAAACGTAGCTAGGAATACTGATGGGGTCCCGAGTAAGTTTACCAGCGATACTATGATTAAGAAATCGATTAAGATTTACAACCAACTATTAGCATGAAAATACTGATGATTACCCCACCAACAGGGGGGATTGATGTTTATGTATCGAGACTGGCGCAAGAGATGCAAAGGCTGGGTTATGAGGTAGATTTGTTAGGATGTCAGAGGAACGAAATGGCATACGACATTGACAATAAGAAATGGAGAACCAGCCAAGAAGCGAAATCGTTAGTCAAAAGGGTGATCCACCAAGTAGATTTTGCAAGTTATGATGTCGTGGCCTTTCACTACGGTAAAAATGACCTTGAGCAGTACTTTCCAGTTGCACTGAGGGGGGAAGGGGTTAAAATTAATAAATCGGTTTATTTTGTTCACTTCTTGAGCTGGAATTTGTTCAGCGATTATTTGGGTGATGAAGACAGTCGAGTTGAGGTGGAGGAGGCCGTTTATAGTTCATTCGACCAATATTTGTTCTTTGGCGAGTTTGCTCGTAAATTTCTAACCAATAAAGCCGACCACTCATTAAGCGGAATCGTGAGCTACTTACCAGAGACTCACTCGCATGAAAGTGTCTCTGAATCTGAGACGCGAGAGATATTGGCTAAATATATGTCAGACGAAAGTAATAATATAGAGACAATTTTCTTTCCTGGATTTGCTGCCAATTACAAGGATCACAATTTGCTTCTCGAAAGTTTGCGATATGTGGACAGACCAATTAACCTTGTTTTTGCAGGTCAAGGATGGTCGAAAAGATTAGGATTTGATAAAAAACGGATTAACAACGTAAATACTTACGTAGTTGATGATTACCTCACCGGTAAGGAATATAAGGTTTTGTCAGAAAAATCATTAATGGGCGTGTTTCCATATAGACAACCAACAAGTAAAGACGAGTATTTCCAGGGGTCAGGGACGCTTCCAAATTTTATCTATGCTGGGAAAGCATGTGTTGTTCTAAACGAGGGTGCAATGCCTGAATATGTAGGTAATTCTGGAATTGTGGTGAGAGACGCGACCGCAATGAATTTCGCCAAAGCAATAAATGAACTACTTGATCCAAAAACTAGACGCAAATATGAGGAGAAAGCGATTGTGCGACGACCTTTGTTTTCTGTCGAAAATCATGCTCAAGATTGCATAAACCTCTTCAAGACGAATTTTTAGGACTGTTTAGGAATAAAAGAATCGACTATCTGCCATGTTTTGTCGCCGGCTTGCCAGTCATATCGCATGACTTGGACTTCTCCAAAATTATTGAAGTATTTTCCAGCCTCAGTGTATTCACAATTTAGAATTGTTTGTAGTATTGTTTTGTTTATGCTTGAATGCCCGATAACCACAACTCTTTGATAGATATCGAACAATGAATAAATTTTCGTCATTGTTCTGACAATTGCGTTCTCGACAGACTCCGTTCCCTTGCCAGTGGGGTCATTGTAATACTCGTTAAAGGCATTGTAGCCTAATACTGGGCGATTTAGTCGGTTAATCTTTGAAGCGGATTCGCGTGTTCGTCTATAAAGACTAGTAAAGATAACGTCGTAATCAAACTCATTCAGATAACTATTAATCTCGTCGAGTTGTCTCAGCCCAGTTTCTGATATCTCGGGGTCTGGCATTTTGTATTTGTTAGTTTTCTCGTCAATTTGAGATTTCGTTTCTGGGTGGCGCACTAAAATTATCTGTTTCATTGGTTAGTTATCTGTTTGATGATATCTCTCATTTTATCTTGATTCATTCCTCCTGTGAGTAAGATGAATTGTACACCTTGTCCTGTAAGTTGAGTAAACATTCTCTCGAGTTCAGCGTCCAGGTTCTCAGGAAGACTAGGTTGGACGTATAAATGTTCACCATAAGCCAACTCGCCATTCATTTCGCGCACTCTTCTTTCGAAGATTGATCTCTTAAACATTTCCTTAGCTTTATCTGAAGTAATAAATTCAGGGACTAAGTCAGTTAGATCCGGATGCAAATCAACAAAAAACCAGTATGAGATTTTATCAATATTGCTAACTTGATATCCTGACTCAATCAAACCGGTGGATGTAGCCACTCGGAGCTTCTCTTGTGTAATGGGGTCAGTCTCAGTATAGGCCTCAAGTAATGTCGAAGTGTGTATATCCAAACCAGAGCGAGATAGTGCACTCTCTCTTATGGGTATCTCGTTGGGAAAGGGTAACACAACTAAATCGTCATTATTCCAACCAAGAATGAGTTCATCATTGGTTGCGAAAGCAAAACTTCTGTCTGGATCAGTCAGACAGGATAGCATTGTAGTGGTTTTACCGAATCTTCTTCGTTCTTCTTGGTGGTCGGCAGTAGATACAACTATGGATTTTTGGTTGTTTGTGTTGACGATTGTGGCAGCGTGAAATGTTATTGCGTCATGTGAAGACCGATAATCTGACAGCAATAGCGCTTTGAGATACGATGCCAGACCATATTCTGGATATTTGCCGACACAGGCTATGTGTTTTCTACCATCTTCCTGCCAATATAAGTTCAGATAATTGAACTTTGTGGACCCAATAAACTGAAAATCAATACCTCTACCCCAAAACAACCCGTCTTCATCAGTTTGAGCATCGGACGGAATAAGCGTGGCAGCTTGGAAAGATTCATCTTTAATAGCAAGGAGTGAATAACTTGGTTTCGATGTTTCATCCCCGGCATGGATATGGGGAAATCCAAATCTCTCAATATACTTAAATTGGTCAGGGTGTGATAGTTTAAGCTCCACATTGACGTCGCCGACACGAATCAGTACTCGTTGAGTATGATCTGTCTCTTTGGATAGTAATTGCCTTTCGATTTCGGGTATCATTTATTTAACAAAATTGACTGGAGCACTTGTAGTTTCCCGAGAATTGACTCTTTGGCCATTGTGCCCATTATCTGTAGTTTGATGGTAAACGACAGTTCTTTACTAATGATTAGCCTGGTGAAATAGAAGTATAGTTTATAAACTGACACAAGTGTTTCGTAACACAAAAGCCTCACTGCATCTGTTCGTCTGGTTTTTGCAATTAGAATTATATAAGGGATAAACTCAAATGAAATGACTAGAGGTGAACGTGCAAGTAATCCAGAAAGCAGGAAGATAGGTGCAGTAAATAATGACTCTAGTACGGGTAGGGTTAGTTTTTTATCAATACAATTTTTCAGCAACCAAATATGACCTTTTGCCTCACTTTTAGCTTTGTTGATTAATCCACTGTATCCTCGTCTATGATAGTGAATACCTATCATATCGCTTATATAACCAAACTCGTAACCTTTGTTGAGAAATGTTAGCTGAAATAACAGGTCTTCGCCTGCAATGTCTTTAAGACCAATTTGTTTATGATCCCTAATTAGACATTTGTTGATGACACAAAATCCTCCGGAAAAAGTAGTGTAGTTTTTACTTAAATTGTAGATGAAGCTTTTGTTTCCTTTTCGATATATATATTTTCGTCTTAAGTCTAAAACTTTGTTTAGGTTGTTTTTTTCTTTGGAGTAGTATTGTCCACTCAAGCCAACTAGTTTTGGGTGCGTACGAAATAATTTGATTATTTTGGTTAGGTTTATTCTGACGAGCTCAATATCAGAGTCAATGATAAATACCAGGCTACCGGTAGAGTGATCCATACCAACGTTCCTGGAATGAGCGATACCTCTTTGTGGGGTATTCACCAGAATCTTGTTTGGTTTTGAGACAAGTGACTCTAGTGATCCGTCGGTGGAGGAGTCGTCCACCAGCACAATCTCCTTTTTGGGATATTTAACTCTTTCGATGGCAGCCAGACACCGATTAATGGTATCCTTGTTATTGCGATTGATGATCAGAAAAGTTACGCTTTCCATAGATATATTATACTACTACAGGTCAATACATGGACTATCAAGGCGAGTATATTAGGCTCAATCCAGGTTACCACAAAGAGGACTCGTTTCGGAAGTTTGTGGATTTGACGTCTGTATATCGCGACAAACCTGAAAAGATGCTTGATTTAGGCTGTGGGGTGGGTGCACTGACCCTAAGACTTTACGATTTCTACAGGCCAAGCAAGATGACCGGGGTGGACATCTCTAAAGTGGCAATTGAGACAGCGTCAAAGTCGTCCGAGAATATCCAATGGTTTGTTGGAGATGCGATGACATATGAGCCTGGAGAAATCGTGGACGTTACTATAATGGCAGACTTAGTGGAGCACATCGCTGACGATTTAATGGTTTTACAAGAGATCAAAAAGTATTCAAAAAAAATCGTAATTCGTGTGCCGCTTGAGAATTCGTGGAGTAATAGGACGATAAAGGCGCTGGGTCTTGGAGATGAGTTCAAACGTTCCGAAGTACGCTTTGGCCACGTCCATCACTACTCGTTTCCTGAGTTGAAAAATTTGTTTGGGAAAGCAGAATTGAAGGTCGAGAAATACGATTTTTTTCCATTAGTAAAAAGGACGTTGCTGAGATTTGAGATATTGCGTTGGGTAGGACTTTTGATATGGCCATTTTCTAAAATATTGGCAGTCAAGTCTGTCGGCGGATTTTGTGTATTCGTTTTAAGCACGTCAAAATAAATCGCTGAAATTTTTTCTAGGATTGTTTATCAGCGAGATTATGTAGTTTCTGATGAGCTTTGTATAGCTGTTGATGTGTCTTATCCTCTGTTGGGTTGGGGATAGTTCTACCAGGTTCTTATACTCTTTCACCATACTTGAGATCATAAACATATTAAACTTAAGTCTTTCGTTCTGACTCAGTTCCAAATAGATCTTTTTATATAGACGAACAAAGAAATCAGGCGTTGCTAATTCTTTTGCGAGCATGGTAGATATGTCTAAGTATTTTGAAGAAATCCGCGCATGCTCCCAATCAATTAGATAGAAGCTTTCTTCTATGTTATTCAAGATGATATTGCTGCCATAGAAGTCACCGTGTTGCAGTCGGTAGTCGTTTATTTGTAGATTAAGTTTTTCAACATATGATGCGATTTTCTTTAAAGATTGATTTAACGCCTTGTCACAAGCCTGTAGAAGCTGTGAGTGATGGTTCATCCTTTGAATATAATGATTAGTTTCGACTTTGTGTTTCTCGTAACCTACAAATGGTATCGTATCAATTAGTCGGAAATGTCGATGTGAATATTCGATTAGTGGATCGATCTCCTTATTAGAAATCGGTAAATAGCTGGTGCTTTTTAGCTGACTGCCGTCAATGTACTCGCAAACGACTAAGGTAAATAAATCAGTGTTTAATACATTAAGAATTTTTGGTGCTTTGATGTATTGACTGCCAAGATTCTGAAGATCTACGACCCTGGCGATATTCTGATCGTCGGATGGATAACTTTTGACAACTACTTTTGTATCTTGGAGGTTTTGTGGCCACTTTGCAGAAAAAGTGTGTTTGTCCAACCTGTGACGACTTAAGAGCTTTATATCAGTAAAATTATGCTTTTCAAGTTCAAATATAGTATCATGCAACTTGGAATTCATAGAATTGTAAATTTATGATTGAAATCTTAGCCTATCTTTTTCGAACTAAGAGGAAATACTTCGTACTAAGCAGAAGTAATATCTTAGCAGTATATCTTTGGCTCGTCTTTAAGAAGATTTCTTATGTGAGTCTGAATGAGTTCAGAATAAGAATAGGAGCCTTTGATTTAGTTGCTTGTGACATAGACCAATTTACGAAGATATTTGTCGATATCTTTGTTAAGTCACAGTACTATTCTGACATAAACGATCGATACAAAAAATCCATGCGTGTTGTTGATGTTGGTTCGCATATTGGTCTATCCGTGATTTACTTCCGTTTGTTATTTCCAAAATCAAAGATACTTGGAGTAGAGGCTAGCCCCATGAGCTATGCATTACTCAAGCAAAACATTCAAAGAAACAAAATGAAAAAGGTAAGAGTGCTTAAAGGTATGGTTTCGAATCACAAAGGTATTGGTGTTTTCTATATAGATGAGAAGAATCCGACTAGTTGGGCAAACTCGGCCATAAATTCAGGCACACACTTCACTAAAGTAAAGATCCCGTCAATCCGTCTCTCTGAATATATAGTCAATAAAGTTGATTTATTGAAAATTGACGCCGAGGGCAGTGAACTTGAAATATTAACCGATTTGGATAAGGCCAAAAGATTTGGAGAAATAGATAGAATTATTATTGAATATCACCATAACGGATTGAATCGACGTAATGCGATAGATTTAGTTTTGGAAGTATTGAGGAGGAATGGATACACGTTTATGTTTGATTACTCACTTAGAAAAAGGTGGGCACTTTTGCCAGCGTCAACGTTAGTCACAGCTTTTGGAAAAGAATACAATATGTTGATTTATGCGACAAAAATATTTCCGGAAAGTGGTGTGTCTGTGGAACAGACACATTGACCGGTAGGTCAACACTGCCCGTTAGGGCAGTTTCAGACCGCGGATGCGGAATGAAAAATATAGATGTGACTGCCGTTAGACAGGCACTTTGCCCGGAGGGCAAATATATCCCGCGTAAGCGGGATACTGCTTTAAAATCGCGCGACAAAATACTCCGACGTTAAGTCGGAGTTGGCGTTGGCGAACCGCCAGGCATGCGTGGTGGCCTGCCCGCAATCGCTGAAGCGATAGCTTCTGCAGGCGGGGGGCACGCATGCCGGGAGCGGTGAGCCAGAGAGTTAGCAGTTCTGTTCGAAGTAAGTTCAAATTTCGTCATAACAGCTCACACCTTTGTCGTTATTCAATTGTTGCGTGTTCCTAAAGTAAAACCAAAATTTCAAACCCTGCCGCCTCTATTCCCCCTACCAAACACCTGTCTCGCATCCGACGGGTTATACCCACCACTCACCGGTCTAACTTTGATCTTTGGTATTTCGTCCGCATTGTAAGAAGTGGATTGGCTAACTTCTGAACCGAAGGGCAAATCGTACAGTTTACCGAGACCAAAATATTCTGCTTCAGCTTCGGGCATAATGATACCAATCTTAAGTGCCTGAGGCGGATCACCCACTTGAAATTCTGCATACTCGACGATAGGTAGATACTGCAGTATCCCATTCACTGCCTCTTCAGTTGGAGCGATCATTGCCCCACAATCCTCGGAGTAGGCAAAGGCCATCCAATCAAAAAGACTCGCATCTAGTCCTCCAACGTTTGGATACATCCCTTCCTCATCCCAATATGCTCTGACTGTGATGACACCAGTGGCTGGGTCATAAGTCCGAGTCAATGTTTCAGCCATAGCCACTCTGTCAAAATCCGCTCCTCGAAGTTTGTCTGCAGGAACATTACCGGCGTATGCTGCTAAATCTCTGCCATGGGTCTTGTAATCTCTTATTTCAATCTTAACCGGCGGCAAATTATTTGGGTCAATAGGCAAATCCATACCGGTTCCGTCAGGCAGCAGAACATATACCACTTGGTCATTGTCAGTCCTGATTGCCTCTCTCACCCCGGGTAAAAAGTTTCTCGAAATTTTATCCTGCACTGCACTAATCGGAGTTATGTAAAACTCACCGTAACCGTACACAGCTTTATTTGCCAACCAGTTTGGCGCCTTGGAAAAATCAACCACAATTCCTGTACCCGGTATGTGTAACACTAGGTACGGTTTTGCCTCTATTTCTGCCCGGAGTGAAGCCGGCAATTGGTCCACAGTCACTCCGCCTTCCGCTGACCAGTGCACCAGGACCACTTCCGCAGGAAGCAAAAATTTTTCCAGCTCCCCATAGGTCGATACCGCTTTGTAGTCACCTGGGTTAGTCGGGTTGCCTCCGGGAACAAAGTACCAATACTGAGTTCTGTCACCATTCATATATATAGTTCCGCCTTTTGTGTCTAAACCTGCTATTTGTACTTCCAGCAATTCTAACTCCCCCAGCAAACTTGCCCGTGCAGCCGATGCCGGTACAAATACAGGCTGGACTTCCACCGCCCCCGCTTCTAAGAAATAGTTATCTAGTGAAGCTACCTCAATCTGTTCCTCTGGTTTCGGCTTACCACCATCTTGCCTCCGTGGCTCACCGTCCGGCACCAACATCGCCACCGCATCGCCGTCACCACCCACTCCGGCTTGGTCAGCAGACACTACCGGCTGTTTGGGTACACCTGTCACCAAGAAATCTTGCCCGGGTATTAAAGTCTCATGGTTACGCATTACTTGGCTTCTGGGCAAATCTCTCCACCTCAGCGTATATGCCTCTGCCAACTGTTTTACCTCATTCTGGTTCATCTGCCTCCCTGCCGCATCATAATAGTATGAGACAGTTCGCCCATCACCTAAAGGCACGTTATCCACATACCCAAACCAGGTTGATTCTTGTCTTCCTTCCTTATCGTACAGATTCACAAACGTGTAAGTCGTTTTACTTCTTTCCCCCGGTTTCCACCTTATTTCCTCCACCGCGTCTGCGTGAATTTCCATCTTCGCCATAGCCAGCTTCACCTTATCCGACACCTCTTGTGTCTGGGCTTCAGCCACAGCCTGAGCACCAGCTGCCAAACCTGCCAGTTCTGCACCAGCTAAAACAATCCTTACAGCGCGTTCACTTCCACGTTCACTTCTGTTCATCTTGTCTCCCATTTATACAGTATATAACCACCCTTGTCAAGTATATAGGTTATACACTGTGCCTGGGCAGCGACTAGTGATTAGTAATATAGTATTGCTGCCTGAATTACAAAAAAACCGCGGTTAAGCGGGTAAGGCTCCCCTCCAAACTCAATGGAGGTCAGGGACAGGCTATTAGCCCTGATCGGAATCATACATATAGTCTAGCATACTCGGTCAACTTCGGGGTCAGTCAGCTACTACACGGCCTAAAACTAGACCACACAGTTACCAGATTAGCCTCGCCCCAGCTTGACAACGACTCAACTTGACAGACTTAAGCTTACAGCCTCACAAAGTTAGTTGAAATAGAGCACGGGTAAGACTAACTACACAGTATTTTGTGATACAATCACCCTTGTTCATTAAGATTCGTAAAATCAAGAAAAGAAGGATGTATCCATCATGAACAGTTGGCTCCAACCTCGCTTCGTCCCAGTAGTCAAGGCTGTATCCGCCGGATGCAATCTGCGGTGTCGATACTGCTTCTATTCGGGATCACAACCAGAAATAAAAATAATGAGCATCAAAACGCTGGATGTAGTCATCAAAAGATGTTTGTCGGTGGCCCCTAACGTACATTTCGTTTGGCATGGTGGTGAGCCGACCGTTGCCGGTGTTGATTTCTACAGAATAGCCATCGATATGTGTCATAAGTACGCCGTTGATGGCCAGAGAGTCACTCACAGCATACAGACCAACGGAACTCTGCTAGACGAAGACTGGATCAAGCTCTTTCAGCAAGAAAACATCTCCGTAGGCGTTAGTCTTGATGGTCCAGAAAATCTCACTAATCTCACCAGAATTGATGCCTCAGGTAAGGGTGCTTTCTCGTCGATTATGCGCGGGATCAATTTGCTTCAATCCGTCAATCAAAAATTCGGCATAATAGCAGTGATAAACGCCCTGACAATCAAGCACCCTGATGATATCTTCAGCTTTATGTATTCCCGTGGGTTATCTTTTGCGGCAAACCCATGCGTGAGCGGCCCTGATGCCCCATCCTCTATTAAAGAACTAGCCGTTGACCCAGTAGAATACGCAGACTTTCTTTTGCGGCTCATGGACCTGTGGCTGGAGACAGAGGATCACACTTTTAAGGTTGGACCGGTTGACGATCTAATCAAAGCAGTTCTCGGAGGACGTCCTTCCTTGTGTCGCTTTAATGGAAGATGCCATCGCTACCCTACGATAGATTCAAACGGGGATGTATATCCATGTGATGAGTTCTCCGAATCCAAGTACCTGTTAGGAAATGCTCGTTGCCAGGAGTTCTCCGAAATCTTCCATGCACAACCATTTCACGATTACTATTCCGGTAGAGATTCAGTTCTTACAGCGTGTGGCTCTTGTCAGTGGCTCAATGTTTGTAAAGGAGGGTGTATGAGAATGTGGAATGGCCGCAAGAGTATCACAACGCCGCAAGAACACGTCTATTGCCAAGCTCGGCAACATCTGTTCCAATCAGTTCAAAACAAACTCGTAAGCATAGGCTACATGGAGAAATCGAAATGAATCAACCGATGACGAAGAATGCAATCGTGGAATCGATTCTTGAAGAAATGGCAGAATCGATGCCTGAATCGAGCTGGGATGACGATTCCCACAGCGATTCTTACAGCGACTCAGACGGGCCCGGGTGGCAAGACTACTACAACGACCGTGGTCAGCACTCAGACTCCTGGGAAGACGAATAGCGTCATACCGTCCCTTGAAATTACGATCGTAATATCTCACAATGCACCCAGTTACATCACGTACTGGGTGTTTTTTAAATCATGACTTTCTATTTTTATATTTCAAAAACTGCCAATTTCTTCCACTTTCTTGCTAATCTCACTGATTGGCATTACAGCGTCCGTCAATCATACAAAAAATATTGGCTTGGCCTGGATGGTCCTCTTACCAGCGAGGAGACAACTGTTCTTGGGCAATTAAATGAGCTCTTTAAAAAGTACCACTATGGTCAGAACTACTGGGGTAAGGTTTTCTTAAGAAAAGCTGAATCAGATGTCTGGGTGGCCGCAGAGACAAGTTTTGGTACGGAAGATACTAAAACATTCAGACGTGCAATGGATGTTTTTCAAGCTAGGTTTGACAAAATCTGGCAAGAAGAAATGAACGGCATTCACTCGTGGAGACAAAAACTAACTGAATCCCAAAATATACTTGGTTTTGACGCAATTACTGCCGACTTAAGTATGTTCTTTGGTTCCAAGCCACAACTGCCTGACCAAATTAAGGTCATTCTTCTTCTGAGTAGTCCAAATAGTAACGGTGGCGGTGCAAATACCGGCACTGGTTCGGTCACTCTTGAGCTTTCAGGAATGCCTATCGATAGACTTGTTGACGTCTGGATGACACTTTGGCACGAGTTGATTCATGCGTACTGGGAATCTAGTCAGTCGTATCAAGAAGTATTAAATCCTTTTCTTACAGGTTTAAATCAAGATGGTACACAAAGTTTGGTGGAAAATGTCGATCTGGGTATCCTTATCAAAGAAGCAATTTCGGATTCCTTGCTTCCATCAGGATATTTAGCCTCAAAGTATTTTGGTATCGACTCTGAACAGAAATTTAGTCAGATAATTTCCCGATCAGGCCCAAACAGTACAGCACCAAACAGTCTCCGGTATTGGCGTGCAAGGTTAGCCCAAAAACTTTTGCCGCTGACCACCAAGTGTATCGAAAGCGGCAGGCCGCTTGATCAAGCATACCTAGACGAGATCAGATCCCTACTTAGGCAAGTTTGAAAGGCCAAATCCGGAAAAAAGCAAATGTGAGATGATCCGAACTAGAATACGGGAGTCAGCTACTACACGGCCTAAAACTAGACAACACAGTTACCAGATTAGCCTCACCCCAGCTTGACAACGACTCAACTTGACAGACTTAAGCTTGCAGCCTAGTATCAACCTCAACAGTTCAGTTTGGCACCTTTTCCCAAAACAAAGACCGGTACTACTAGCCAGAGGAGGTTACCATGGCAGACGAAAAAGTCGATCCCCAAACCGGGATGACTTACGTCGAGATCGGTGGTCAAAGATACTTCGTCGACAACAATGGTGGACTGCAATCGTCACCGTCTGCTGTCATTAGCGAAAATCAACGAACCGAAGGCGACAAAAGTCGAGGCGCCAGTGGTGGATGCGGTCAAGACGCAACTCGCGTACCCGACCCACCCAAGAAATAAGATAGCGTTGTATGCTAGCCAAACTGAACTTCTTTACACTGAGAAAGGGTAAACCCTTACCCTTTCTCTTCTTTGCTATGAAATCATCCCTCAACCAAACCAAAAAAGACGCCGAGAAAAACTACCGCAAACTGTCTGACCCGTTGCTATCATTGGTAAATTACACCCAAGGTTGGTTAGCAGAGATTCGCGATCAAGACATAAATCTTCACAAACTCCAGCAGAAAAATACCCATCCCCACAAGCATCCGGCATTCCACTCTGTCGCAACCTCAATCACCAAACACCTGTCAACAAACAACATTCACTCCCTCATTTTTAATCCTACCGAAAATCAAAAGGTATACCAAGGAGACTATTCCGCCCGCAAACAAAGATGGCAAGACCTCAATTTGTCGCATAAAGACATAGAAGCCAGTTTCATTGCTCTTGCCCAATCACGGAATAATCTGGCCTTCGAATCGGGATACTCCAACTATATCGACATGATGCTCGACAAATACGGTATACCACCATCAACTTATCATGATTTTCTTGTCAAAGTTGACAGCACCATCAGCCATCTTAACGATCAGCTTCCAAATGACACCGATCTACCCTCATGGTTCTATTCCGAATTTAACTTACCTTGTTTTGTCTGTAGGATGCCCTCTTTTCCTTTTGCGTCCACCGACCAGATTTACGACATCACCGCCAGGTACTACCCTATCCTCAAAAAATACAAACACAAAATAGAAACCACCCTTACTCAGTCAGGGCCTTCGAGTATCCGATATGTTAAGGAAACAGATAAACTCGTCATCTCTCTAGACCAGACCGAAAACTTTCGTCACAGGGCACTAGGACTAATCCACGAGCTCGGTCACGCCATCTCATTCCTACAGGATTTTAATCAAGGTATCCACTGGATGGAAAAAAATATCTATACTCGCGAGAAAGACGCCATCACCATAGAAACACAATTACTCCACCTGATTTCCGAATCACTTTACAAAGCTAGCCTGGCCGAAGATTTACTGACATTACGTCGGGTACTCTTTGAGCTAGAACTATACCAAAAGAAAAATCAAAACTTATCCGCCCTTTATGCCGAAACCTTTAATCGTTGCTTCACCACCGCCAAACAAGTCAACAATCCCCTCTATCTCATAGACAAGAGATTCATCACCAAACCCTTGTCCAATCTACCCCATGCAATCGCCCGTGAAGTCATAGATCAATCTAGCCAACCCCATTAAGCTCAGCAGCCATTTTTATAACACAACGTGGACACTCTCGCCTCAAAATTAACTCGAACATATTGGCCTAAGCACCAAACACATAAAACCAAATACACCCTCGAACAAATAAAAACATTCAACGAGGCTCAGGCTAAATTAACCAAGATCCACTACTCCGTTCTCTCCGATTCACGCACATGTGATGAAGAAGCATATATCAACTACTGGCTCCACGAAGAAAACATTACCATCCTTGTCACCGGCTCACTTACCAAGATTACTACCCCCAAGCAACCTCTTACAGGATCTTCTTATCAAGCTGTAATTTCCCATTTTAATGCCAAACATCCGATTCCCGAAGTACATGCCAAAATTGAAGACCCCAAATTAATCAAGAAATTTCCTGCATTAATAAAATGTTTTAGACAGAAAGCAATGGCTGATGGTTACCAAAATTATCCGGCAAGGATCTGTGAAAAAGACGGCACACCTACCAACCTACTAAAACCTTTTCTTGCTCTACAACTTCCCAAACCCAACCAAGGTAACTGTCCTATCTGTTTGATCAAAGATTTCCCCAAATACAAACTTCCCCTCGAACCGTTCTTCCTAATTACTCGAGAATATCCCATCCTTAATCCTTTTGTCAGCTGCATTAAAATCAACCCTTCTACTGTCAATAATTCTCGCTATTTTAAAGATACTGATTCTTTTGAGATTAATTACAATTCTACCGTCAACACCCGTCACCAATTTTTTAATCTTCTTCATGAAATTTGCCATATTGTTACCTATCTAGAGTTATTTCAAAAACATACCAATCCTCTGGCTGAAGGTAAATACTTCACCGAAAAAGACGGGTACCACAAACAACTTACCATCCTCAAGAAACTTGATCCTAAAATATACAAGGCTTTCATCGAGATGGAAAAACAAGAGGCTTACACCCAACAGCAAGAACTCAAGCTTTATTTTGAGAAATCACCCAAACTCACCATTCCGCTTACTACTACCATGGTTTACTCACCCCTCCGTTACCTCGCCCACGCTATCGCCTTTCTCTCAGAAATCCAAACCCTTGATCGCTGATTATTTCCACCTGGGGGGATGATGCCTATCAGTTTTCATCAAATAATCTTTTGAAGTACGTTTCGGGATTGTTAATGAAAGTTGATACGATTTGGAAAGGTTTTGTCTCTTTATAAGTTACTTCCTTAATCTTTTCTTCATCAAAGGATAGAATCTGCGCATTTGGGAAGGCCAACAGTATCGGTGAATGCGTTGCGATAATAAATTGAGTATTTTTATTCTTTAAAATATTGTGAAGTATTATCATTAGTGAAAGCTGTCGCAAGGGAGATAATGCGGCTTCAGGCTCATCTAAAAGGAAGAATCCACCTCTCGAGAGTCTATTTTCAAATAAAGATAAAAACGATTCTCCGTGAGATCGCTTATGTAGCGACATTCCCCCATAAGCAGCATATGCTTTCCCGTCAATTTTTTGGATTTCATCAATATAACTTGCTACATTAAAAAAACTTTCTGCTCGAAAGAAGTATCCTCCTAATATCTTTTGTTCCCAGCTCAGTTTTAAGTATTCACCTAACTCTACCGCAGATGCCTCTTCGGAAGTCTGAAAAGATATATTCCTGCTTCCTCCCTCTTTCCCAAATCCATAATTATCCGCAATTGCCTCAAGTAACGTAGATTTTCCTGAACCGTTTTCACCAACAAAGAAAGTCACTTTCCTGTCAAATTTAATATCCTTCAAGTTTTTAATTACAGGAATGGAGAAAGGATAATTTCCCCAGTTGCTTACTTTATTTCTTTGGAATCTGATCTCCCGTAAATTCGGCCTGCCCACTGTATCCATACGCGTATTATACCCACGATACTCTCCTTCTCTTTACAAGGGTTCAAGAGGGCAACCTAATTCTGCTCCTGGTAATAAATCAACAGATAGGTACCCACAAACATACCCTGTGTCCACAGTACCACCGCTCGTGACAACTCAATCCACAACGAACTTGGTTTAAATATAGAAGTGCCTCCTATGACCAATGAAATCAAACCATATACCAGTAGTATGCACACAAATGTCTTTACGTGTCTCAGATTGTATAGAATACTGGCGATCATAGATTTAAACAAAGACCTGCCCTCGATTGAAAAAAAGATCCCAGTATAACAAAGGCTCGTAGTTATAAACAAGAAAAACACCCGACTGAATATTGAAGTATTCATCCTCACCCACAAAGACAATAAAACTAAGGGGAAGCCTAATAATAGTATTGTTAACCCTGGCAATACCAGTCTCTTCAAATTAGCTATCACAACAGCTCTAATTTCTGCCAACCCAAGCCTCTTACCTTTTTGTCTCAATTCCAATAGTTTAGGCAAAACCATGTTGTATGTAAAAATAAAAATGGCAAATAGGAGGCTAACTGCAGACACAATCACAGGATACTTACTACGAAATAGATAGCTCAGAAGATAAGATGCACTACCAATCGCTATTCCATACAAATACAAATCGATACTTCGAGCCACTAACTCCACAGCCTTCACCAATATCCTCATGACCACATTATAGACCAAAAAAGACCAGACAATTCTGGTCTTGGTACTTTATAGAGGTCGTACCCATTCCAGTTGTAGAATTCCTCGCCGTACATATAGTCATCAGAGTCGACAGACGAGAATCCTTCTGTATATGAATCCACTTGATCTATGACGTAGTCACTACCATCGGAGTCATCATTAGCAAAACCCATCGGCTCCATATAGTAGTACTCAGAGTCACCCTCCGCTGACCAACCATCAACCCCGTTACCAGACCTCACTTGCCACCAGGCATAACCATCATTACAGGTTGCGGGGCCGGTAACAGTAAAGTATGAACCCTCAGGCATGTTGTCCAGGATAGCCCCGGACAAACTCGGTCGACTCCGGACACGGAGAGGTGTGCCATCAGTGTAGGTTACCCGACCTTGTTCACCGATGGTCATGTAATCACTACACCCCTGACACTGTTCACTTTCAGCGCCGACTGACATTACCGGCAATACAGTTAAAATTACTGCCAACGCCAAACAACAGATTTGCTTCAATCATCGCTCCTTTACGTGATCAATGTGCTGATTTGACCATTATATCACCAGTCTCAAAGCAATCATGAGAAACCCACCCTCCGGGTGGATTAGCCAGCGAAACCCCTCTAGATTACGCTACCGCCAATTACCCAATGTCACCTATGTGAGCAGCCGGAACATAAACTTGACAACCAAACTAGAAATGTTATAAACACCGTATTGCACGCTCTTTTTATGTTTGATGGAGGTTACAATGTCAGACAAGAGTGGCGGCCGTCAAGGTGGTGGCAGTAGCGAAAAGAACGGACCGAACGAAGCGGCTAGAGACGCGGCACGCGATGCAGGGTTGGATAAAGACCAAGCCAAAGAACTGCACCGACAAATCACCGGCCAAGGTCTTACCGACAAAGAAGTCCGCGAACTCGCTAACGAAATCAAAAACGGCCAGTAAATTGTATCAGCTCGCTCTTTTTGCGAGCTTTTTTATAAAACACATGATCATAAAACCAAGAAATTCAGATTCCCATAGTCTATTGGCAAAACTTTCCGAATTGATCGGAAAAAATATTTTTCAGGCACATCACACCTACGGGACGATGTTTCTATTTGACATGGGGAAAAAAACAGAAAAGTTGAGTTTAGGTCAACTTCTCATAAATGGCGAGAATACAGTAATTGTAGAAAATTACACCTGGACCATCAAACAAAAAAGGATAAAAATAGTGAACTCAAAGGATAGTGCAAGTGATATGAGACGAAAGATACCAACTCTAGTAGGAAAAGAAATAGTAAATATTAAAATGGAAGAAAATGGTAGTAATAGACTCATTTTTTCTTTCTCGGATGACATCGCTCTAGAAGTAACACTCTCAGAAACAAAAGACAGGGACATTGGTATCAGACTCAAAAATTCCCACTGGATAGATATTGGCCCAAGAAACACCTGGGTCGAAGTCACCGCCGACCACGTAGACAAGTGATACACAGCCCACTCAAGCAAGCCGAGAACCGTGAGACTTACCCTGACAACGAGGGGTTTGAGAAACCCACCCGAGAAACCCACCCTCCGGGTGGATTATGCCGGCACCCTTTCTTTAGGCACCCTCACCTCCACTTTTTCTCAGCGCAGTCACTCCCTTTCACAAACCCCGCTTTCCTGGCTTCCTCCTCACTGCAAAACCACCTGTCACCCAAGTAAAGCTGAACCAGCGTTGTCTTATATTGCGCACACTCAGGAAACCTATACATCGGGATCTTACCGCCATTGAAGCTGGTATTTCCCTTTATCACACACTCCGGCTTCTCCCGATTTATAGTCTGGGTACACTTTTCTCCAAATACCCCCCGATTCTCCTTTTTGGCCTTGTCTCCGGCCGCCTTCATCTCCTCCTCCAGCAGCGGTCCCGGTGAATCATATCTGGCCAACCCTTCAATCAACAGCTTCTCATTTACCAGCTCTTTATCCGTATAAACGTAGGAAAGCAGCCTTTCATATCTGTCCTTGGCCACCGCCCTGATATACAGTTTCTTCCCCATAATCAATTTCCTCAACGCTTCCGCTGCTTCCTCTCCACCGCACAAACTCCGTTCAGGAGCATCTAATGCTGCCAATCTGATCATTAATCCTTCCGTGGTGTAAAAAGTATCCCCATCCACCACCTCTCTGACCTCATAGGCCGGCCAATCAATCCGTCTCCCATATATGTTTACTACCGTGAGAAACGCTACCGCCGCCAGCACACTACTGCCTACCACTAGTTTATTTATCCCCAGCTTTCCCTTCTTCTTCACTAGTTTCATCCTACCAAACACAAAACAGCCAAGTCATAAGGACTTGGCTAAAAAAACCACCACTATTTGTTTGCCAACTCGCGGGCAACAGACACCCAGCGCCACATGATCCGCTTGTACTCGTCGTATTCTCGGCGCGGTGCAGTGTAGCTGAAGAAAAACCAGTACCCCATTCGCACCCGATACAGCTTGCACAGCCATCGCGCTGTCTCCGCCACCAGCTTTGCATCGCTGACCTCTTGGTGACCAAACTTGACTCGCTCAGCCATGATCGCCACACCGAGAGCGATGTCATCAGCCTCACAACGGCGAGTGTAGTCTTCATACTGGCCCCATAAGTACCACAGACATTCCATGATAAATTTGGCTGCCGGATCATTCTGACGCAACCTATTTAGGCCATAATAACGACACAATGGGTCGTTAAACACATTCCGAAAGGTATTGCTCGTCGTTCGCACGACACACCTCCATACTAAAAGAGCCGTATCCACACTATACACCTGAAGGTCAATTTATTTAGATTGTCTCTATATCCGCCCCCAATTTCTTGTATGTCGAAAATATATCCGGGTATCTCCGCTGCAGGATATCGACTCCATGGATTATCGTCTCCACCGGACTCATGAGCGATGCCAAAAAGATCGCCTTACACCCTTGGATAATGGCCGGAGACACCACCTCACCGCCGGTTAGCTTCACAGGTCCGGTCACGATCACCCGCTGCGGATCCAGCTCAAATATATTCGCCCCCAGATCATTTAACTCCCGTACAAAAGCAAACCCCGCCTCATACATCCAGTTGTGCATCAGGATTCTTCCTCTGGATGCCAGAGCCAGAGTCAGCATCACCGGCAGCACATCTACCGGGAATCCCGGCCAGGGGCCAGGGTTAAGTTTGGGTAAATCCGGCGCCGCCAGCGGGAAACCGCTTTTATCCACATCCACCACCAACTCTCCTCCGCGCCTCACCACCAGGTCACTACCCTGCTCCAGCACACTCACGCCAAACATCTCAAAGTAATTTCTCATTCCCCCGATTATCTCCGGCAAGTTTGCCCCTTTGATCACTATTCCCCCGTCAGTTATTGCCGCGCCGACTGTATAGCCGGCGATGTCCACAAAGTCCGGTGAAGGTACAAATACCGCCGGTTTGAAACTACTCACCCCTCTTATCTTCAGTCTGTTTGATCCCTTTCCCGCGACCACCGCTCCCATTTCTGATAGCAAGCCCAGCAAATCACTCACGTGTGGCTCAGAAGCGGCATTGATCAGTTCAAATTCCGCTTCTACCCCAGAGGCATATATCACAAAATTTTCCGTCGCCGTCACACTCGCCTCCACCTGCCAGACGGAATATTGTCGCTGTTTTTCTGTTGGTGCTGTAAATCTCACCATGTCGCCGACCCTCTCCACCTTGACACCCACTTTAGTAAACACATTCACATGCGCTTCGATCGACCGCATCCCCAGCACACATCCGCCAGGAAGTGGCACTTCAGCGATGCCAAAGCGAGAGAGCAACGGGCCGACAAACATCAGCGATCCGCGAAACTGTCCCCCCAGTTCCTTATCCACTACATGGCTATTGATGCCCTTACAGTTAATTCTCAGATTGCTGTAATCCGAGTCATCCACCGCGGCACCCAGTTTTTTCAGAATCTCCAGCAGCTTCCCCACGTCACTTGTCTTAGGTATGTTTTTATATACGATCTCCTTATCAGACAGCACCGCCGCCGGTATCGCCGCCAATATTGAGTTCTTATTTGGTATCGGCTCCACTTCGCCTACTAATTTCTGTCCCCCAAACACTTTTACTGTTCCCTTCATTCCCCCATTATATCTGCCAGTCCAATCCCTACCCATACACCTCGTTCAAATGCGCCGTCGGATTAAAGTCTTTTCCCCGCGTCGCCAAAGCCTTATGAAAGACTGTATAGCCACGGGATACATCAGTCAGAATTTCCCGAAATCTATCAAAATCGACAAAATTCGTCTTCACTGGCAACCTTTCTCGATTAGCCGGCGTATCCAGGACATAAGTCCTCTCCGATCCAAATACTCTTTCCAGCAAATCCTTAAAACCCAAAGGATCTTCATCAGCAAAATTTACTTCCTCGACTAAAAACCATGGCACACTCCCGTCAGTCGTCTCAAACCAACTCCACAACCGGCTTCCTCCCGAGGTTTCACCCTGGAAAAAGATATTTCTTCCCTGAAAATTGCACACTATCATCCTCTTCTCCACCGGAGTAAAAGTTTCATAGGCTCGCCTCAAAATTTGATCGGGTATACCCATATTTTTGGCGGTCAACTTGCCGACTGTATATAGCTCTGCGGTCCTCAGAGTTGGCGGCAGCATGAAATTAGTCAAACTATCGGGCACCTCGACACTAAACGACTCCCAACCCTCTGGATTTTCAGCCCCAATCTCTTCCAAGATTCGTCGGTTGATATATCCGGCACTACTCTCGGGTTTAATCCTCAGCTTCGAAGCGTATATATCACTCTTATCCTCAAACATACCCGGGTTAATATGGGTGTCGTAAATATTGAGCATGAACGCCAAGTTTGGAGGCAATATCCTCGATAGTGTCGCCACATGCTCTCTTAAGTAAGCGCTGTATTCCATAACCACCACATTTGTATCCCTATCAACGCGGTTAATATAATGGCAAGCCACCGACAAGGGTGTTAGTCTCTTCGAATAGAATCTCACTACTCCAGTCTCTGCCTCACTCAACAGATGTTCCAAAAACGCCGTCACGGTCGTCTTTCCGACCGAACCGGTCACTCCGATAACGTACGGACTGACCTCTGTCCTAGCCGTCTCGTAGAGCCTCTCAGTCAAAACATCCAGCGACCTCACCCTGACATAATCGTTGCTGCCCAATTCAGCCTCGCTGTCGATTGCCAGACTCCAGCCTTTCTTTTCTGCCACTTCTCTTGCATACGGCCTTCTATCAAAGCCATTATCCCAACCCCCCTTACCATCAGAATGAGTCGCTAGAAATAAAACATCTTTTAAATTATCTGGTCGCTGGGGGATACCGACTACATCAACCCAACGGTACCCACGGCTATCACGCAGACGCTCCTCGACAATTAAATCCCTCGACACATTCACCAAGCTCTCTTTTGAAAATTTCATTTTGATTGATTAAGAAATCCATCAATCGCCTCAACCAACTCATTCGGGTGCGTCTGGCCGATATTGTGTCCGCCATCCTCAATGATGCAGTAATCCAAACCCCGTTCTATCGCTTTTTCCTGTACCAAAGACCAGGGAGTAACTTCATCCCTACTTCCATAAATCAGCAACACCCCACCGGGGTCAACCCTCAACAATTCGTCCGTCATATCCCTTCTCACAACTTGGTCATAGCTCTGCTTCAAAAATGCCGTTCCCTCACGATAATACCGACTAAACATTTTTTGATAGGCATCCTTCAATCCAGTTTCCATAAACGACGGCACAAATCTACCGGACATGCCAGCAATCTTTGACCGCCAGGTTACCTTTCTTGCCAAAGCCGGCGAGATTAATACCACAGGAGTCTCCACCCCATATCGAACCTTGTAATCCAGGGCAATTACTCCGCCAAATGAATAGCCGACAATTACCCTAGCCTCTTTACCACTCTCCTCCATCCACTTCGCAAACGAGTCGGCAAAATCCTCGACCTCGTATCTGGTCACATCAGGCTCGGGAACACCATCAAAGCCGGGCAATCCAAAATACCTGACATCAAATCGTTGCTTCATTAACTCAACAAACTCTTTTCTGTGGCTCCATGCGCTCTCAGGTCCTGCTCCTGGCGAGAGTGCCTGATTATACTGCCTTGGATCCCAACCGTGGATTAAAACCGCCTCTTTTTGTGCCTTCATACTACTTTTTGATTAATATGCTCACTATAAGATATAATTATACCAGTTTCGTACTTTCATGTTTGAAAGGAGAAAAAAATGACCATATTGGTTCTCCTGATAGGCGGCCTCATAATCGCCATTCTCAGCACAGTCCCTCGCGACTTGTCCCACCACCCAAAGCCTGCTGAAGATGCAGACAATATCCTAGCACTGCTGCATATCCACCCTCTCTACACCTTTGGACTAGGGCTTATGATGCTGGCCATTGCAGTATGGATACTCCAAATCATTTAAATCCACAACCCTAGAACCACTTCTAGGGCTTTTTATATCTATGGCTCTCTCTCGACCATCTCATCGGGGAAATATACAAATCCCCTTTACCCGTCCCTATCTTCCACTGATTTTGCTCACCGTTTCTTTTTGGGTTGAAGTCGCTACCTCCCAGTATCATCTTTCCCCTCTCCCTCAACCAACGAACTGTGTTCTTACCCAAAACTAGCCGGCTTCCATGCCAACCCATCACCCCGTCAATTAATCCGTAATACTCTGTCAACAAAGGCTTTAATGCTTCCATGTCATGATCACTCTCTATCGAAAACAAACATAACCCACCAGCCTCCTTAACTGCTTTATTTGCTTGAAAGAAATCGTATGATAAAGGCACACACCCTTCCCGGCCTTGAGCAAAATACTTCCACCAGACAAATTTAGGACTCGGATTAGGTCCGTCATAAATACTCCCTTTGTATTGTGTCCTGAATTCCTCTCCATTCTCTGACCACAGTCTTTCTATCAATTCCTTGTTGCGCTCGTCCCCACAAACAACTCTCGCAAGAGAAATCGCCTTTTCTACAACTCTGCCCGAATGCAATCCCGACATGGTTTCACTGGAAAATGAGTCATAAGGCTCCAGTATGAAGCCCTTACTCTTCAAAAAGCTCTCTTGAATTTCCAGGACTCTAAGGCTTCTTTGCCTTATTGCTTCTTGTCCATAAAATTCCCAAATTCCTTTGTTTTTCAAGTCCAAATCAAAGAAAACAAAATCTCGTCTGTCACCATCAATTACAAACGAATCTTCAATGCCCACCCTAATTTCCATTCCCTCCCTTTGTGCCAACACCGCCACATTACTCAGCTCTGGAAGTAATAGCCCTCTACCTATCAGTCCCAAACTCGCCACACCAGCCGCTTTCGCTTCAGAGATGACATCCTCTACTCGCATCTCTTCAGCTACATGCACATGATAATCACCTCGTTCAAGGTTTGACATATCTGTTTATAGGGTCTATTTCAATACCGCATACGCCATGTATCTCGATTCCGGATAAGTGACCGGATCCAAAGTCGACAACCTATGAGAAAATACCAGACCGTTCTTTCCGTTACAAACGGTACACAAACCAGAAACACTAACATTCACAGGATCAACACCACATTGGACTACCTGCGCAGCACTATACCCCACCATATCCACAAAAAAGCTTTCGTCATGACGGTTCAAACCGATTTTATATTTGGCTTCACCGCTACTTTCAATCTCGGTTATCACAAAGCTCAAACCATCATCTGCCTTTTCTGCAGGTATCGATACAAAAGGCAACCAACCTTCAGGGTCTACTGTCTCTAAAGACTGACGCCATTCACACTCAATTGCCGGTCCCAAACCTACGACAAAATCGTTCACATCGACAAATCCCATATCCCTTAACTGATTTATCAACTTTCCTGCTATCTTCAGGTCAGTGCCAACTCTCCCAGCATGGATCAAGGCAACGAAATCTGCACTTTTATTAGTCACTATTATCGGTGTACAGTCAGCCGGCAACAAGACTAATGGAACATTCCTTTCAGCCGTGATCAGACCATCCACCTTGCCCAAATTCTCCCCTCCAGCATCCGCATGTCCAACCAAAACGATATCCGTGCCATGGCAAGGGACCATAAAAACCGCGCTCTCAAGTTCAAAACCTGCCATTCTCGCAAACAGTGCTCTATTACGCCATACCTTAGCCTCGCCTCCGTCTCTATTAGCACCCCATTTCAACGACATGTTTCCAAAGGAGGCTGGTGAGAATCCGTATCCCACCTTGTGAGCCATAGCATTAAGACTGGGCAAAGACCGTAAGGCGTCAATGTCCTTTATTTGTCTTAATTTCTCACCACTAGCCATTGACTCAATCTCCATGGGAAATAATATAAGTCATTATCTACTATAAGTCAAATGCCCTTTTTGCTACAATCTAACCACATGAGCAAAAAACAACATATTCACTTCATGGGCATTGGCGGCAGCGGCGTTTCCGCCGTGGTACAAATTGCCCACCACCAGGGGTACGAAGTCTCCGGCTGCGATCTCCAAACTGATACCCCCTATATCGAAAAAGTCAAAAAAGACGGCATCTCCGTTTCTACCGGCCACGACCCCAAACATCTGGCCGGCATCGACCTCCTCGCTGCCTCTCCCGCCGCTTTTTTCCAAAAACCCCTCCACCCGGAACTCCAGCAAGCCCTGGCAGAGAAAAAAGCCGTTACCTGGCAGAATTTTCTCGGCAATTACCTTCATCGAAACAAACATGTTATTTGCATCGCGGGTACCCACGGAAAATCCACTACCACCGCCATAGCTAGTCTCATGTTTGAAGACGCAGGCCTAGACCCGTCAGTGGTAATCGGCGCCACCGTCACCCGCTGGCACAACAATTATCGTCTCGGTAATAGCCCTTACTTTCTCACCGAATCCGACGAATTTTTTGACAATTTCCTCAACTACCACCCCGACACCATCATTCTCAACAACATCGAGCCAGACCACCCCGACTACTTCAAGTCCCAGAAGCAACTCTATCAAAGCTTTGCCAAACACTTAAAAAGTCTCAAGGGTAGTAAACAGCTTATCTTCAGCCAAGACTCTCCCGGTATCAAAAAACTTTTTGATCAATACGATCTACCCTTGTCCACCTTTAGCCTGATCGGTTACACCCTCTCCTCCCACCCTTTGATCGATACGCCTCACTCGCTGCGCGTCACCAAGATACTCCACAACCCTACTTCTACGCAGTTCACAATCAACTCCAGATATTTTAAACTCTGTGATGAGATCTTCACTCTCCCAGTCCCTGGCGACTACAATGTCAGTAATGCCTTAGGTGTCATCGCCCTTGGTCTGCTCCACGGTCTTACCCCAGCAGCAATCAAATCATCACTTTCCCAGTTTACCGGTATTGGCCGCAGACTCGAGCTCCTTGGCACTCCCCAAAATATTCATATCTATGATGACTATGCCCACCACCCGACCGCGGTCAAGCTTACTCTAGAGGCTCTAAAACAAATGCATCCCAATTCCCGCATTTTTTGTGTCATCGAACCCCACTCGTTTTCCCGCACCAAACAGCTGCTCGCTTGGTACAAACACGTCTTTGACGAAGCAGCTGAAGTCCTCATCACCCCCATTTTCCCAGCTAGGGACACCAAAACCTTCGGCATCTCTCCCCAGCATATCGCAGACGTCTCGAAACACTCAAACATAACTGCGTATAAAGATTTCGACCAGATTCTCAACCGAATCAAATCAACCGTCCACCCGGGTGATGTCGTCGTCATTATGGGAGCTGGCAAAAGCTATCAGCTAAGTCAGCAAATACTCAAGTCCTTAACCCATGATCATTGACACCCTGATTCCCCTAGCTCCCCTGACCACTTTCCACACAGGCGGTACCGCCTCCCACTTTACTAAAGTAAACTCAGTCCGCCAACTCACCCAAGCTCTCGAGTTTGCCGACAGTCATCATCTCCCTATCTTCATCATTGGCGATGGTAGTGATATTCTTGTCTCCGATACTGGTCTACGCGCTCTAGTCATTAAAATCATTGCCAAAAAAATCTCCTACGATTCCACGACTCACTTACTCACCGCTTCTGCCGGTGTAAATTGGGACTCACTAGTTGAATACTCTGTCACCCATGACCTTCAGGGTATCGAGTGTCTATCCGGTATCCCTGGTACCACCGGCGCCTCCCCGGTACAAAACATCGGCGCTTACGGCCAGGAACTGTCCCAAACATTCCGTCGCCTCGAGGCATACGACGTTAAGACCAAGAAGTTTATTACTTTTTCCCGCCAGCGCTGCCGCTTTTCTTACCGTGACAGTATCTTCAAACAGCAGGAGTTTAAAAGCCGTTACATAATCTGGTCAGTTACCCTAAAACTTAACCCTGGCGCCGCCCCCGACATTGGTTACACCTCCCTCAAATCATATTTCTCTGACCACAAGATAACTCCCACCCTACCCAGTGTCCGTCAGGCAGTGCGAAATATTAGGGCACAAAAACTTGACGACTCCAAAGTCGTGGGCAATGCCGGCTCCTACTTCAAAAATCCGATTATTACCCAAGAGCACTACGCCAAAATTCTCAAGAATCACCCCCAATTGCCCTCCTTTGCGGTTGAGAACAACCACGTCAAGCTTTTCGCCGGCTGGCTCATCGAGCAGGCTGGCTGGAAAGGCAAGACCTACAAACATGTCGCCGTCTCTACCAAAAATGCCCTCGTACTCATCAATCCGCTTCGTCAAGGCACCAGCCAGGAAATCCTCGAGCTCGCCGAACAAATCACTTCTGATGTCAAAACCAAGTTTGGAGTCACTCTCGAGCCGGAAGTTCAGTACATCAGCTAAACCAGCTTCTTCCTTACACACCCTACAAACAAATCATTCCGCTCGTACTCATTTTGAAAATACTGGCTAAATGAGGCGAGCGCAGGACTAAATAAAATTACATCGCCACTTTTTGCCAGTTTGAAAGCCTCCGTCACCAGCTCTTCTAGCTTCTCGTTTTCTCTCGTCACTAAATCACCAGTGGACTTTATATCACCTTTAACCCTTTCAGTCCCCGTACCGGACAGCAGCAACACCCCCCAACAATATTTCTTTATCGCCACCACCAATCCCGACATATCCAAACCCTTGTCGGCACCGCCCATGATTAAAATCACATTCTTACCCTTCGCTACTGCCTCCAAACCTGCCACCGTCGCTTCCGGAGTGGTCGCGTTATTATCATTGTAAATTCTCACCCCATTTATCTCACCCATGTACTCCAGCCTGCCCTCCACCGGTTTAAAGGTCCCCACCGCTTTTACAAGCAGATCCTCACTTATTCCCAGAGCTCTCCCTGCTCCCACCGCCAACGCCGCATTATAGCGGTTATGTACACCCGCCAAACTCAATTCCCATTCAGAAGGTAAACCATCCACCACTTCCACCACCCTGCCCTTCAACTTATCTCCATATTTACTTTTTATTTTGTCCAAGATTTCACTCCCCGCCACTAACGTATCCTCTTTTCCTTGATACAAAAAGATATTTGCCTTATCTTCAAAGTACCGTTCCATATCGTTTTTATAGTAGTTCATGTGGTCCGGCATCAGATTCGTAAACACCGCTATCTGCGGGCTGATCTTCGCCTCACCAAAACCTTGGAGCTGCCATGAATCTAACTCCAAAACCACATAGTCACCGTCTCTAACTTCCTCTAGCAAAGGCAAAGTCGCCAACCCTCTGACATTACCACCCAAAAACACTCTTTTCCCCGCCGTCTTTAAAATATGATAAATCAAATGTGTCACCGTCGATTTTCCTCTTGTTCCGGTAATGCCTACTAGGATCACCCCCTCGGGTACCAACCTAGCAAACAGTGACGCGTCCATCTCTACCGGTACTCCGTGCTTCCTTGCATGATCAATAAACTCATTCACCAGTGGCACACCAGCCGACTTTATTACCATATCCCGATTCTCAAAGTCCTCCTTCCTGTGTTCTCCAAACACATAGGTTATCTGCAACTCATACTCCTCCAGTTGCTCCACCGAACTCTCCAGTTTCTCCCTCGGCTTCAAGTCGGTGATAATCAGTTCCGCACCATACTTTGCCATAAATTTAGCTACTCCAATCCCCCTGCCCAAAAGCCCCAGTCCCATCATGGTTACTTTCTTACCCTTAAAAAAATTCTTCCAATTATCTTCCACTTATTTTTCACTAACTGCCAATATTTCTTTCACTGCAGACACCTCATCCCAAGGCGTCTCTACTCCACCGATGTTCATGCTTTGCTCATGACCTTTACCCAAACAAAGTATCCAGTCCCCCACCGTCGCCAATTTATTGATTGCCATACTGATTGCCTGTCTTCTGTCATCCTCTCTCCAGTAGGTTTCACCCCTCACTCCCCCAGCTTCCAAGCATCCCCTTTCAATGTCAGTAAAAATTTGATCCACACTTTCCTTTCTCGGATCTTCAGTTGTCACCACTACCATATCTGCCAATCCACACGCCGCCTTACCCATCGGAGCACGCTTGCTCCTATCCCTTTCACCGTTGCACCCAAATACTACGATCAATCTTTCTTCACCCTTTATCAATTTATCTGTTACCATCCGCAACACTTGTCTCATCCCCTGCTCTGTGTGAGCAAAATCAACCACCACATTTAGTCCCCGCTCATTTACCACCATCTCAAATCTACCCTTCAGATTCCTCACCTTCTCAATCGCCTCAACCACTACCTGACTTCCTATTCCCAACAACCGCACAGCGTTTGCCGCCGCCAGAATATTCTCCAGATTGTAGTCGCCCAGCAAACACGTCTTCATCCCCGCCCATTCATCACCATACCTAAACTCACTTTTTTGAAACACAGCATTCTCCTCTTTTATATATGTTATCCCACGTATATCCTGCGCTAGATCGTAATTCACGACTTTCTTTGCCGCCTGTTCAAACACTCCATACATGTTCGCATTTTTATTCAGCACCGCTACCTTACTTCTCTTAAACAACTTCGCTTTCGCATCTGCATATCCTTCTATGGTTTTATGAAATTCTAAGTGGTCATGAGCCAGGTTCGTCAGCACGCCCACCTCAAACTCGATATCCCCAAATCTCTCCTGTTCCAAGCCATGTGAGGTCGTCTCCAAAACAGCGTATTCACAGCCTGCTTCCACCATCTTCGAAAGCATCGGCCAGAGTATATCCGGATCCGGTGAACTCGTATGCAAACCTGTATCCAAAGTTTCGTCGCCGACTCTCGCCTCGATTGTTGACACCATTGCCGTTTTCTTACCAGCAACCCCTAGCATTTCATAGATCAAATTTACCGTCGTCGTCTTACCATCAGTTCCAGTCACCCCGACTATCTTCAATTTCTTCTCCGGATTTCCATACCATTTTGCCACCATTTTTGCCCAAGCCAACCTACCACTGCTCACTTGAAAATACGGCACCGGCAGCTCCATTGGTCTTTCTCCTACCACCGCCACTGCTCCTTTTTCCACCGCCTGATTGACATACTCATGTCCATCAATAGTCACACCTTTGTAGGCCACAAATACGCTGCCTGGAACGACTTTACGTGAGTCTACTACTATGCTGGATACATCCACCACCCCGTCGAACCTTGCTCCCACGACCTCAGTCAACTCTTGTAACCTCATTACCCACATTCTACACCAGACCGCCCCCTGTACATAGTATGTATAATACATACTATCAGCCTATACATCTTCAGGAGATGCACCGTGAATACACAGTTAGATCAAGCACGCAGTGACCTAAATGAGACAGACATAGCACCAATTTTCTATCTCAAGGCCATAGACACCCTTCTGGACGCAGGACTACACCAGGAAGTCATCGACTCAATTTTGGCCCGTTTCGACACATTCGCGCCTATTCACATCGAACTTGTAAGGAAACTTGCCGGCATTGAGCGCCACCTCAATCCGCATCAGCGAGAACTGGCGTCAGTATTGCTTCGTCAAGAGGGATTAGTCTTTCCTTCAGACCTGGTCCACAGAATCACAATCTCTTAAATCGACTCCCGCTCTTTATTGATGTACCCCGCACATCCGTAAAAGAGCGGTTTTTATTCATTCAGCACTTTTGTCACTTCTTCAAACTTCCCTGTCCTCATTGCCTCACGCAGCAGCGGGATCAAACCATCATCCATCCTTCTCCTCAAACCAGTGCTCAGTTTTAATTCTCTTGCTTCATCCAATGTAAAAAACCTTATCTCCTGTCCCTCACCCGGTCCATGTTTAAACCTCTCTGCTTCCTCATCATTTACCTGCACATAATATACAAACGAACTCAACCCACTTTGGTCAGGGCGCTTTAACTCAACAAGAAATTTCAGTCCAGCTGGCGCAAAGCTCACCTCCTCCGTCAATTCTCTCCTTACAGCTATTTCAGGTGTCTCCCCATCCTCTATCCCTCCTCCGGGTAGCTGCCAACAATCAGGATCAGGAATAGTCGGGATATCATCCCGATGGAACAACAAAATCTTCTCTCCCCAGCAAATCAAGGCGCTTGCCGATGATTTCATACTTTCACCATCATACCAGCATCGCTTCCAAATCTTCCTTACACACCTCGCAGCCGCAATTGTTTTCCGCGATTGCCAGCCTCCCGCCCAACGGCCTGAGCACGTGTTCCACTATCTCCGTCCATAAACTGAATTTCTCCCCCACGTCGCGTGTACTGACAAACTTCTCCAGCTGCGTTGCCATCGCCATGTCCCAAGTCCTCAAGTCATTCATCATCCGTTTATTACTCACCCACCATTTTCTGTTTATCTGGTAATGAAATTTTATTATCTCGTTGACATTTATTCCCATCGCCAGCAAAGCCCCCGCAGGGTCAGTCTTCGCCAGCCTTTCTGCCTTATTGTCAGCGTGGTAGACCATAAACTGAATCCACTGTTTATCTTTTTGCTCCAACTCCTTTGGACTGGCTTTCACTACTTCAGTTTTATACTTCGCCAATTCCCCGGTTCTATCAAACACGATTATTGATTCAGCCAGCATCGGTATCCTGCTACCCCTCGTTATCTCTTCCTTAGTGAACTGTCTCAGCTGCTCAAATGACTCAAAGGAAATGTCTAGCTTCGCCCCGCCGATAACCGGGTGATTAATCGCCTTGCATGCACTATCACAATCCACGATCACCTTCACGTCCAGGTCACTATCCTCACCCGCCTCGCCCCGCGCCACCGATCCAAATACAAACGCCGCCAGATATCTATCCTTTCCTTTAAGCTTATCAATCGCCTCATATGCTGGTACAAACCTTTTTGGTATCTTTATCATCCCGTTACAAATTGTAACGCTTTCAGTTGGTTACACAAACCTGATCTCCAACTTCTTCCCCAAAGCTTTTGCAATTTTTGACAGCAACAAAACCGATGGATTTACACCAAAACCCTCCACTCGGGAAATCACCGCCTGAATAGTATTAGCTCTCTTAGCCAGCTGCCTCTGGGACAAATTCTTTGCCAGTCGTTCCTGAATTACCAGTCTACCCGCTTGGTAGTTAATTCTTTCATCCGACAAATCACCTGTGAATTTAGCTCATTATCGTATTCCCTTACTTCAAACTTACTCTTTAGGGTACCCACATCGATGACAGCGGCCCGGATTTTCTTGTTTATATGGCTTTCTTTGAGCAAACAATCTCCTACAGTTTTCATACTTCTTCAGTTGCCAAGTCGTTAAACATTTTATATTCCAGCTTCAAACCATACATATCTAAAAACACTTTCGGAAAAGACACATCGTCCATCGGAATCTTAGCTACTGCTTTAACTAAGTCCAATAATTTACGACGGCCGTATTTATCCACAAGTAACTTTACAGCGTAAGGAGCCTCTGAATAGAGAGACTCTATCGCTTCAGGTTCAAGAAATTTTGTAAACTCCTTAATCACCGGACGATCAATATACTGTTCAGACACATAACCACTAATACCTTCTGTCAACCAAACAGGAAAACGTTTTCCACCAGAAGTAATTTCGTAGAACAAATGAGCGATTTCATGAGCGACAAGTTCAGAATAATACTCATCAGAATATTTTTGCCTACACTCAGTTCCAAAAGAGTCAGGGTGAAGCAGGACAATCCCTAATCTATCAGTGAAGCCGACAACCCAATCACTAGTTTGTTTACGCCGGAGAATATCTATAGTTTTTCTATCCTTTACCAATCTGACAATGGGTCGATTCTGAATCCAGTTAATCCCAAAAAACCTTCCTACCTTATCCATTGCCTCCTCATAAAAACCATCGATCTTAGGATTCTCAACCTCAGTCACTTCCATCAAAAAGACATTTGCGCTCATAAACGTAAAGATATCACTTAATTACTATTTATCAACCTCTCTTTTTCTTCATGCTGCATTTCGTCGGCTTTAGGGTGTTGCAGATGCCTCAGCTCGTGTCTTATCACATTTTCCAGCCCTCCAGCCTTGCCAATCTCAAATAGATATCTTAGCCAAGCCCCACTCATCAACGGTGTGGGTTTATAAAATCCTTCCACGAACGCGTTATCAGTTTCCCCAATCCTCTAGACTTTATGCGGGCTTTCTTGTAAGTAAATACGAATTTTAGTCTTTGGTAACTTATGAAACTCAATACAATCCCCGTACTTGTTCCCAAGTTCAAACTCTCCACAATACCACCCATAGGGATCCTAATACATATGTCCGCAGCATCAATTGCTTCCCCAGACACACCCCTTGCCTCATTCCCAAACCACACTGCCAATCGTTTTTGAGTAAACTCCTCTTCATACAAATCTACGTTTTTCCCCTTATCATGCGACGAGGTAACAGCAATGGTATACAGATTCTTCCTCAAGTGTTCAATGCACTCTTTTACAGTATCAAAGTGTTTTACAAACACCCACTTACTTGCTCCTACGCTAGTTGTTCTTAAGGTCCTACTTTTTCTGGTAGTCTTAAAATCCCGCAATGCCTTTTTGTCCCCACCCACCACGTACTGTTTCTCCACCCCAAATGCCGACACATTCCTGATGGCAGTACCAATATTTACAAATAGTTCCGGATTCTCCAGAACACAAATGAAATACTTGTTCTGCAAGTGCTTAATTTTCCTGATTCTCTCCCTTATGGCCATACACTCGCATTATCTCACACTGCCCTTCAGAAACTTACACCCACATCCAATCTTCCAACCCTTTCCATTTAAAAAGTCTTAGACGATATCCCTATACACCTGATTAAGCTCTGCAGCAATTTTCCCCCAGTCATAGGTATCCCTCACAAGCTTATTAGCATTCTTAGATATTTTTACCGCCTCCTTCTTATCGCTCAAAATCCTCGCAGTATACTCAGCCAATTCAACTGGAGTATTACCTATCAATGCATGTACTCCGTGAGTTATAGCAATACCCTCAGCTGCCAGTGGCGTACCAACAATCGGTACACCCGTAGCCATTGCCTCCAGAACTTTATACTTTGTTCCCTTACCATTCCTAATTGGAGCCAACAGGACGTTCGATTCGCCATAAACGGTGCGAATATCTTCCACATCACTCCTAATGCTCACATCTGGAGCCTTTCCTAAGTCCAATATTTCCTGTGTTGGATTACGACCAACGACCAGCAACCTAGCTTGAGGAATACGTTTTTTTATTAGAGGCCAAACTTCTGTGACCAAAAACTTCGCTGCATCTAGGTTTGGTAGCCACCTAAACTGTCCGACAAATAGCACAGTAGGCTTATCTGACTTATGATGTTTTGTCTGGTCAAAGAAGTCCATATCCACGCCATTTGCTATCACATCTACCCCCACCTCGGGAAAAACTTCGTTAATAAACTTTTTATCATCTTCTGACATTGTTGCCAATCTGCTTGCCCTCTTCCAATAATACTTTTCCCAGGTTTTAAGTTTCCAAATATCAAGATACATAAAAGGTTTTAAAAGCAGAAGTTTAAACTCTCTCACGAATTTCTGATAAACCAAATACTCAATTGTCTGTTCCACCAACAATATTGGGATTTGTGTCTTTGGAATATTGGGCATGATGTAAAACGTTTCACAATGGATTAGATCATATTTTCCTCGACTCAATTCAACCTTTATACTCTTTTTAAGGAATGGGGAGTAGTATGTCGAAAGCAACAAAAACGGGAAAAAAGTTAACCCAGCACTCAAAATATGTAACGGTGACCAGGCTGGTCGACGCTTAACATATACAACTTTGTCGCAATATTTAAGCAACTCACCTAGTGATTCTTTTTCAGCTTCATCTCGATAGTAACAAAACAGGGTAATTTTATGGTTTCTGGAAAGATGCTTTATAAGATTGTATGATCTAACCTGACCACCGGACAATGGTGGAAATGGTACGTAGGGTGTCACCATTAAAATGCGCATATGAGCAGTATACCAGTGCCCTACACAAAACACTCACCATTCGAGGCTGCCCTATACCCTAAACCAACTTGACATCTTTACAAAACCTGCTACTATAAGCCTATTCTGAAATGCCATCACAGGCACCCTGGTGGTCCGTTTGGGCAATCAAGACCGGCAGGAAGTAGGATATCAGCCCTTCGCCCCTCCACTACAGGAGCAAGCGGGTAGCCAATCCAATGGTCGGTCGAAGGCATCTAGCCTTGGCATACTCCAAAGGAGAGGCTTTAAATGAAACGGTCACTGAGTTCGCGAATCGCACAATGCAAACAGAATCTAAAGAGTAAGCTCGAAAGTCTTAAGGCCAGACGGCAAGAATCATTCAGGTTAACACCTGAAGAAGAAGCCGGCTGGGATGCGTACCTCCTCGAAAAAGACATTGAGGAGGCCTATGCTGAGGAAGCATTTCGCAGCGAAATCTGTGCGAGATGTAAACACCCCAGACACAGTCATTTCTACGAAGCACTTGAGTGTTCATCCTGTTATTGTGTTGCGTTCGTGAACGAATCTGAGTTCACCGAACCACTGCGCAAGCAATGGGAGGCCTTTTTAATAGAAGAGCAAGAACACGACTCGCAGGATGACTACTACTATCAGGAGGATCAGGACGACTGGGAAGATAACGACTCAGAAGAACTGGATCGCATCCGACGAGAGCAATCTTGCGCTTGGGGAGGTGATTTCACCCTCCATTATACCGATCCGTTAATCGGACCTACCAGCTTGACTATGTTTGAAGGCGAGTGGATCTGGGCATTTGAGGAAATGCGTCGCAGAGAAATGATGCCCAAAGAAGCCATCGACAAACTCGAGCAGATGTTCCGCAAGGAGCAAGATCAATACCACACTGATCCTTGGGACGATAACGATCCTCTAGACGATTCTGATTTTTAGTTTCAAACCAAAACCAAACCCTAAGAAAATCTTGGGGTTTTTTTATATTGAAACCGAGAAAGTGACTTGACTAGGAAATCTATACTAACCTTCTCCGGTCTCACCTCATCTAGATACCTCAAAAACACTACTGGGAAAGATAGGTCTCTATCCTGCTTTTCTAATCCAACGTTAATCAATATCTTTGACCTTGCTGACAAATAGGCAGTTAATGCCCGAACTAGTGACTCCTCCACTATTTTCTCCGGCGGATAATTTTTCCTTAGTTCCTCAGGGATGTTCAAGTAGCCTTTTTGCTCAATGTTTACGACTGTTAAGTTTTTGTCATAAAGATATGTGTGTATCAGTTCATGGACAAAATTTTTTAAGTTGGGACAGTCAGATGGACCAGTGATGAGAATGGTTTTGTCGGGGTAATTTAGAGAAAACCCCCGATAGTAGGACTCGAGTAGATTGACAGTAAAAGTGATTGGCATTTCAGCCCTGGGGATATCAAGCAAGCTCTCTACCTCCTCACAAAGGCCAAACAGCTTAGGCCGGTATAAATCAAGTTCCTTTTCTGTGGCTGTCTCAACTTCCGTCCACAACTGGTCCAGTCCTTCGAGTTTTTGGAAATATTCAAGGTATTTGAGTACATCAACAAAGTCATGGTTTGTGTGTTCGGATGATAATACTTGCCAAGCGTAATGATACGGATGATATTCAAAATCAAATTTTTCTGGCCCCCTTTTCTCTAGAAGGTCCCTCACTCTTTTACGCATAGGGTGGATCCCCCTCGGATTGTTCTCTTTGTCATACCCGTTGTAGTTTAATGCAGAATAGAGAACAAATAGCTCAAAAATAGGTTTAGTTTGTACCATAAATGAATCCACTCTTCATATCTTCAAATACTCCCCCAGCTTCTGCCAATTTCCACTAGTACCCCAAAACTTCACCATCTCTTCACGGGAAATCTCCGACTCCACCCGGTCAAACCCTTCAGGAATAAACACTTCGTTGATAGGCGTCGTTCCTTTGGCTCCTACCTTCTCCGCCATCTGACCCACAAATTCCCCTACAAATACCACCGGCTCCTTTCCAGGCTCACAATACGCCAAACATTCCTTAACCACGATCTTTCTGTCTACTTTCCCCTCCATTAATTTCACATAGTTCTCTGCGGTCAGCCAACTATTCACCCACTTAATGAATGGACCAGGAAATCCACAAAGTGCTTGAATGTAATAGCCAGCATCGGTCAGCACCGCCGGTCTATCTAATTTCTCACTCACCCATTTGGCGGAAAACCCAGCTACATCCTCCACCTTGGTACTCTGAATTTCTGGTGTCTCCAGCCTTATCTGCTCCAGTTCTATTCCATACGGTTTCAACGCCTCCACTGCCACCTGAAACTTATACTCATTTCCTGTCACAAACACAATCTTTCTCATGCCTATATTCTACGCTAAAATACACTTATGTTTAATCGTGAGGAACTCCCCTATCGTTTGTCTACACTCGGAGTACTGAAAAATCAATCTGGTCAATTTCTCTTAGTCCAGAAGCTGGCCTATCAGGACGATCAATGGAGCTTTCCCGGCGGTGGCATTGATGAAGGCGAGACACCACGGCAAGCCGTTGAGCGTGAACTCCAGGAAGAATTAGGTACTGCTAGTTTCTCCGTCATCGCTCAGAGTGATATTGGTTATCGGTACGAATGGCCGGACGACATCATCCAAAAACAATACAACAAAAAAGGCAAATGGTGGAGAGGTCAGCAGATAATCTTTCTCCTGGCCGAATTTACCGGCGACAAGTCAGACATCCATATTCAAAAGAGTGAGCTTAAAAACTCCCGTTGGGTCACTGCAAAAGAGTTAGAGAAACATCTCATTTTTCCCAATCAATACGAGATGACCCAAAAAGTGTTAGCAGACTGGAAACTTCTATGATTATCGCCGCCGGCACTACATCCACCCAAAAACTTGATTTCCTCGAAGAAACCATCCAGGAGATCGGTCTCCAAGCAAAGATCATCCCCATAGAGGTTACCAGTGGTGTCTCCGACCAACCTCTATCTGCCACAGAAACCAGAGCCGGATCCATCAATCGCGCCCAGAATTCTCTTACCGCTCAACCAATGGCTGATCTTGGTCTTGGCATTGAAGTCGGCTATAGCCTCAACAAACAAGGAAAATATCGCATCTTCTGCTGCGTCAGTATAGTTGACAGACACCACCGTTCCGTCAGTTGCTGTTCCAGTTTTTTTCTTCTTCCCGACTTTCACCAGGAGATAATCAAATCAGGCAAACACCTTGGAGATCACGTTCGCGACTACAAAAAAAACACCGATCACCCGGTAGTCAACTACACCCGCGACTTCATCATTCACCGCAAACAAATCATCACCGAGGCTACCAGAAACGCCCTCCTCCAATACTTTTGTCGGGACTAACTCTCCACCATCACCTTATTTTCCTCCACACTTGGATATCTAACGCCCATAATCGTCAGCGGTTCTAAAACCTCAATCAAACAATCAGCCACACCTCCTGGTATTGCCACATAATCGCCAGTAATCAACTCCACTACTTCATCACCGATTTGCATCCTTACCCTCCCTGATACCACCACCAGATACTCTTTACCCTTCGGATGGTAGTGTGGCTTGTCATCCACCTTTCCCACTGGAAAACTTTTGTAATATATCTCTACATTTTCATCCTTATATGATCCATCAGGCATAAACTGCCCCACCAACCAACCTCGCATCTTCTCTTGTTGTATCCTTATTTTCCCCACCTGCACCTTAGTCTGCATATAACGTAATATACTATACAAACCTATGGACAAGATAAATAAAATCCGCGAAAGCTTAAGAGTTGCAGAGGCAGAGATGAAGCGCTGGAACAAAGCCATAGGCGAAGCCGCGGGAACAAACTCCGACTGGCACGACAACGCCGGGTACGACTATGCTTGTGCCCAATTCGAGCTATATCAATCTCTGGTTTCCCAACTAAAACTTGAATTACAAGCAGCGCTACAGCAACCCAAGAAAATCAAATAGACTTTCTGACTATCTCGTGTTTAAACCACTTTTCCTGAAACTCCACAGATTTTTCTATCTCCTCGTCAGTAACAGACTCACCCTCGGGTAACACTACCAGCTTGTCATCATCGTTATCCAGCCGGTGTACTATCGCCACCACCACCCCCTCAAACTCATCCACAGGTTCATTTACCTTTAGTACATACACGTCCAACCCTTCTCCATCAGGAGCCAATACGTCTTCCAGATATCCATAATTAACTCCATATACAAACCCCCACTTCGGGTGTTTGCTCCCCATCGGCCGGTCAATCTTTACCTTCACTGTCTTTGCCAACAACTTCTCACATATCAAAAGCGATTCTGTTTTCATAACTTAAATTCCTCCAACACTTTCATAATCGTCTCTTTGTATCCTTTATAGATTTTATGATCATGGTCTATTACCACCAGCATCTCCTCTTTGCTCATCCAACTGTAGTCGCTGACTGTGTCCTCCGGGTTCAAATGGATCTTCTTCAAACCCACCAGCTCCACCACCACGTATCTTTGTTTTTGTCCTCTCCACCGAAAACCTGCCAGCTTTATAGACTCGTCATCCCAGTCATATTGATTCTCGTACTGCGACAGGCCCTTTATCACAATTCGTTCCAGTCCTGTTTCTTCTTTTAGTTCTCTCATCGCCGTCTGTTCTGGAGTCTCACCCACGTCCATACCTCCCTGTGGAAATATCCAAAAATCATCCGGAAATCCTTTTGTATGGAGCATCAAAAACTTATCTCCTTTGTAAGTCACGCAGCATACATTGTCACGGTAAGGTAAGTTATTCATGCTTCCACCTTACTATCTTTACTTTGTCTTCATCCACTTCAAACTCGATGACTGCTCCGTTCGGCAATAAGTGCAGTCTATACAGCAAATCCAAAAACACTTCGGGGGTATATTTATCTCCCATCGTCCACTTCCCGACGATGTGTTTCATATATGTTCCGTGAGTCACCACTGCGACATTCTCGTCACGGTGTCTTTCCCACAGAAACTTTCTTAATCGCTCCGCTCTCTGAGCAATCTGATTAAACGACTCACCGTCTTCCGGCTGCCAATCACTTATATAGAGATTATCTACGTTTTCTTTCCAGTACTTTGCACTCTCGATATACGGTATTCCCACCAACCGGCTTGGCTTCATAAACTCATGTACGAAATCCAACTCCTCTGTCGGTAAATTTCTATGACCAAACAACTCAACCGCAGTCTGTCTAGCCCTTTCGTAAGGAGAGTAATAGACCTTGTGTATGTCTAATCCTTCAAACCATTCGCGTACCTGCGATAACTCCTTCTTACCGGACTCACTCAACGGACTATCATGTTTCTGAGATACATCTGCTTCCGCATCCACCGTTCTCCCGTGTCTAACCAACCATATACGCATGATGTAAAATATACGCCATATGCAGCCACAAATCAAAGTTCGCGTCAGATTGGTCATCATTCAGGATGGCAAGATCCTCCTTTCTCACACCAAGGGTGAGAATTTCTACTTCTATATCGGCGGCAAGATGGACTTTGGTGAAACCATCCCCGAAACCTGCATCCGTGAGATTGTCGAAGAATGTGCTGGTAGCCAATTCACCTTCAAAAAAATACTCTATATTCGAGAATTCATTCTCGGACCAGACCATAGTATAGAGTTTTTTGTTTTAGGAGATATCAAAGCCAGCAAAGACCTCCACAATCACGTCGACCCTGAGTTCAAAGGCGACCATACCGAACAGTGGATTCCCCTTACCAAGCTTCCCAACATCACCATCTACCCCCAGACACTTACCCCGGTACTTCTCTCTGACTATGCCAAAGGTTTTACCGACGGCATCAAATATCTGGGTCCGATTAAATAAATCCTTTCAATATCCTGGTTAACTATTATTTTAAAAAAACATTTTGCCCGGGCGTCCAGTTTTTTTCAACACAAAAAAGACCACCTAGGTCTCTTTTTGTCTGTAAGACTATCCGACGTCTTACCGACAACCCAAATCGCTTTGGTGTCCTAACCACTTTCTAATTTCTTCTTTTCGGTGATATATCTCTGCCTGCTTATAACTGGTCTCCCCGTTTCCTTTTCCAGTCTTCTCCTTGCCGCTCCTGCCACTCCTCCACCTTTTCGAGCCACCAATTTGTGCTGTTCCATTTCTTCCGGCAATACTTTCTTTGATATCTCCGTTGTTGACGCTTCCGCCAACATATTCAGAACCAACTCGAGATTGGTCATATTGTCCCGCAGACTTTCCTTTTTCAAGCCTTTGATATCTTTGTACTGCCTGGTATTTAAACCAGCCCATGCCTTTGTTATTTCATCAGTCAAAATAGCAAAATCCCTCCCCTCCTTTACCCCCCGATTAATCCACTCATCAGTTAGATCCTTGCGTATTTCAATACTCTTAAGCCTCTGGTTTATCCACTCCTCACTCCTGCCCTGATCCCTATATGTTCTCAAGGCTCTGTTTATCGTCAACTCCGGATCTTGAGATTCTTCCACCCGCTCATACCCAACCCGCGCCAGCCACAGTTTAAAAGGCTCAGCATTCGACGAAGGTATCGACTGAATCAAACGGAATATTGTCTCCGTATCAGCCATATCGGTTAAACGATATCTTCCATCCACCGCCAACATCTTCAACTGGTTACATTTTGTAACCACTTCACTTCCTTCCGCCTTCAGCCGATTTTTCATCACTTTCCAATAGTTACGTGGATCACTACTTCCGCTCAACACTCCTACCACATCCACCACCGAAAAATACCATTTCTCTTCTTCACCGACCCATTTCCGCCGTATACCTTTACCTGCAAATAGCGTCAACCGATTTTTATTACCCTTCATATTTCCACCATATCCCAAACAATACCCGAAGTCAAGCCTCGCTATACAAACCTAATCTCTAGTTTCTTCCCCAAAGCCTTAGCAATTTTTGACAGCAACAAAACCGATGGATTTACACCAAAACCCTCCACTCGGGAAATCACCGCCTGAGTGGTATTAGCTCTCTTAGCCAGCTGTCTTTGGGAAAGACTCTTGGCCAAACGCTCTTGAATCACCAGTCTACCCGCCTGATAACTAGCCTCACTTTCCTCCCACTCCTTCTTAAATTCAGGATTCTTCAACTGTTTAGCTAAAAGTTCCTCAAAACTAGTCATATTCTGCTTCATAAAAACATGATATCTAATAAGATATCAAATGTCAAGCCTCTTCTCCCTATACAGTGCCGTTTCCAAATCATTTTTAGGTGTTTTTTTACCTTTCTTGAAAAATACATCCAATACAACAATGGTGTTCGTTCTCTGAACACAAACTAATCGAATGTTGTCTCTTCCCAATATCCTCAACTCCCACAAATTAGTTCCACTCAACTTCCGTAAGCAGGGATTCGCTGAAGTTAAACCGAACTCATACAAATAAGCTAACTGTCTTAATATTTTACTTTGCTGGGTCGCTGAACACTTCTCAATAAACTTGTCAACTGGGCTTCTACCACCATCTCTAAACAATAACACTTCAAACCTGACCATCAATTACAGCCTATTCCAAACAATACCCGAAGTCAAGGCATTACCACTCACCTTTTTCGATCATTTTTACTGCGTTCTCCTGAGACCACCCCAGGCCGCGAGCCAGGGCCGTATCTAGTCCGCCAGCCCTCGGTCTCTGAGCTACTTGTCCCACGACTGGCACCAATTCCGCTGCATTCACATTTCCCAAATCTACTCCGCCCT